>ERZ1370068.5246-contig-4276_pt1 | contig 35092 bp, 36 predicted proteins | sample MGYA00561227_ERZ1370068 | MGnify/ENA primary metagenome ERZ1370068 (study PRJEB38410, sample SAMEA6850437) | metagenome | study: Metagenomic assessment of the ecological functions of the soil: analysis of the soil microbiota associated with the...
CGCCGGCATCAGCCTGTCGATCTTGCGTCGCGGCGGGCGAATCGCCGACACTCGGCGCATGGCAGCGGCCCGTCAGCTTCGCGCCGCGTCGTGTTCGTCACGAGCAAGTACTGGAAGGCGACGAGCAAGGTCGGCTTTCACTTCCTCGCGCAGTCCTTCGCTCGAGCCGGCTGGAACGTCCTGTTCATCACGACTCACCTGAGCTGGCTCGCGACCGCGCTCGGCAAGCGGCGCCACCTCGCCCGCCGGGCGCGCGCGGAGGCGAACCGGCTCGTGGAGGCCGACGGTGTGGCCAGCTACGCGTGGTACACGCGGTGGCAACCGGCGAACCTCCGTTCTCGCCTCCTCAATCGGGCGACGATGAGGCTGTTTCGCCGCTATGGCGAGCTGGCCCTCGGCGTCGAGCCCACTCGTCGCCGCCGCCGACCGGATCATCTTCGACAGCGGGCCCGAGCTCCTGCTCCTCGAGCGCTTCAAGCGCCTCGCCCCCGAGGCCGCGTTCGTCTATCGCGTGTCCGACGATCTGCGACATTCCGGGATCCATCCGACCGTCATCCAGGCCGAGCGACGAGGGCTCCGCGCTTCGACCTGGTCAGCGTCCCCTGCGCGTATATCGCGGAGCGCTTCCGCGGGTTGCCGCGCGTGACGCTTCAGCACCACGGCATCGACAAGGCCCTGTTCGATCGCGACTATCCGGATCCGTATGGCGCGGACCATCGGCCGCGCGCGCTCTTCGTCGGGCAGCACGCGCGCTCGACCTGGGATTTCTCGCGACGGCGAGCGCGCTCGCCCCCGAGTGGACCTTCCATGTCATCGGGCCCATCGCCGGCCTCCGCGCGGCGCGACAATGTGCGCGCCCATGGCGAGATGCCGTTCGCGACGACGATCCCGTTCATCAAGCATTGCGATATCGGCCTGCAGGCGCTCGCCCCGCACGACGGCGCCCTAGCCTTCACCGACAGCCTCAAGGTCATCCAGTACACGTACTGCCGGCTTCCCATCCTGGCCCCGAGCTTCCTCCGGTCCCCGCGGCCGAATTTCGTGTTCTACAACCCTGGCGACCGCGCGAGTATCGGGAGCGCTCTGGATGCAGCCCGGCGCTTCGATCGCAGGCGTGTCGACACGGCCGGGGTTCGATCGTGGGACGACCTCGCCGACCAGCTCGGGCGAGGCGCAGCGCCCCGGAGGACGTAGCCGGTTCCCTGTCGCCTCCGGATGCGCCCACTCATCGCTGGCGAGGGGTCACGCGAGCGGCACGACGTGACGCCCTCTCCGCGCGTATCGCCCGCCACAGCCGCCGCACTCGGCGCGCATGGCCCTGAACGTGAGACGCAGCCCGCAGCGACACATCCACCCGACGACGCGTGCGGGCACCCCCACGACGAGCGCGTGGTCCGGCACATCGCGCGTGACGACCGCGCCCGCCCCCACGAACGCGTACGGCCCGATGGTGTGGCCGCAGATCACGGTCGCGTTGGCGCCGATGGTCGCGCCGCGCCGCACCATCGTCGGCCGGAACTCGTCGCTTGCGCGGGACGTGGCTCCGCGGATTGATGACGTTCGTGAACACCATGCTCGGCCCGCAGAACACGTCGTCCTCGAGCACCACACCCTCGTAGACGGACACGTTGTTCTGGATCTTCACGCGATCGCCGATGACGACGTCGGTTCCCACGAACACGTTCTGCCCCAGGGAGCACCCGCGGCCGATGCGCGCGCCCGTCATGACGTGGCTCCAATGCCAGATTCGCGTGCCCGCCCCGACCGTGGCTCCGGGATCGATCACCGCGCTCGGGTGGGCGGCAAAGACGGTGTCCTCCGCGGCCCGCGCTCCCGCGCCGCCTTCACCGTGTGGAAGATCCCCGCGGATCGGGCCGCGCCGGCGGCCCGCGCGCGATTCGCGCTGCGTCGGGCGCAGGCCCGGCTTGCCGCGCCGCTTCCGCACGCCGCGACGTTTCGCCATCCCTCGCCTCCCCTGATCCCGTCGACCGTCGCCTCCTGTGCCCCGGTCACGCGCGCCATCTTACTCGCGATGAGACATCCCGCGTCGTGCGTGGTAGCATCGGGGACTCGTCGCGCGACCATAGGCTCGCGCGAGACCGAACCTTTCATCCTCGGAGGCTCACATGCGCGTGCTGGTGACGGGAGCGGCGAGCGGCATCGGGCGGGCGACGTGCTTGCGACTGGCGCGGGACGCCCACGCGCAGGGCAAGAAGGCGCAGGTGGCCGCGGTGGACATCGCCACGGCGACGTCCGGACTCGACAGTCTCGCGAAGGAGCTCATGGGCCTCGGCGCCGAGATCCTGCCGCTTCACGGCGACATGGCCGATCGCCGCAGGCGCCGGCGCGCGCGGTGGCGGCGGCCGTCGACCGCTTCGGCGGTCTCGACGGCCTCGTCAGCAATGCCGGGATCAACCGGCCGGGCCGGCTCGTCGACTATGCCGTCGACGACTGGGACCGCATGTTCGCCGTCAACACACGCGCGACCTGGCTCCTCGCCAAGGCCGCCTATCCCGCGCTGAAGGCGTCGCGCGGCGCCATCGTGGCGGTGGCGTCGATGTCGGGCTCGAACGCCCACGCCAATCTCGGCCCCTACGGACCCAGCAAGGCCGCCGTCATCATGCTCGCGAAGGTGCTCGCCCAGGAGCTCGGGCCCGACGGCATCCGCGTCAATACGGTCTCGCCCGGCATGGTGCAGACGGGCATGACCGCGGCGGTCTACGCCGACCAGCAAGTGGCCGCCGAACGCGCGGCGCTCGTGCCGCTCGGGCGCGTGGCCGGGCCCGAGGACATGGCCGACGTCATCGCGTTCCTGCTGGGGCCCGACGCGCGCTACATCAACGGCCACGACCTCGTCGTCGACGGCGGCGTGGCGGGCAACTACCTCGGCCGTCTCCCGGACTCGCGCGCATCACGCGAAGCTGAGGCGCGCCTCAGCCCTTCACGGCGCCCATCGTCAGCCCGCGCACGATGCGGCGCTGCAGCACGAAGACCGCGGATGGGACCAGCGCCGCGATGCCCACCACCGACAGCTCGCCCCACGTCACACCCTGCGACGTGATGAGCTTGGGCACCGCCACCGGCAGCTCTCCACCGCCTTGTACTTCGAACCGCTGCGCCCGCCCGGTCAATCGGCGTCCGCGTCCGAGGCGGCCGGGTCCAGGAAATGATCGAGCACCGCGGGGAGCTCTGTCACGCTGCCGATGATTCTGAGGGGAGCGAATGCCGCCCACGTCTCGGCATCCGTGGCGCCCGTCAGGACCCCGATGAAGGGGATCTCAGCGCTGGCAGCCGCCTGAGCGTCAACCGGATGGTCGCCGACGTACACCGCGCGCGATGGGTGCACGTCCAGAAGCCGAAGCGCCCGCAGGAGGCTCTCCGGATGCGGCTTGTGCTGCGCGACGTCCTCGCCGCCCACGATCACGTCCACCAGACCACTCGAGTCCGCCCGCTTCAGGATATCCTCGATGCGATACCGGAACTTCGTCGACACGATCGCGGTGCGAAGGCCTCGGCCGCGCAGGTCTCGAATCGTGTCGGCAACCCCGGGATACAGACAGACGAGCTGTGCCATGACTCGGTCAGCGTGCTCGCCGAAATGCTTCGCGTACGCGGCGCCGAGCCGCGGATCGTCATTGCCGCTCAGGGTCCGGAACGAGTGAGCCAGCGATAGTCCGATCGTCCGATGCACCAGAGCCGGCTCCGCGGCCGCGAACCCGAGCGCACGAAGCGCGTGGTTCGCACACTCCGTCACGCCGGCTGACGAATCTGCGAGGGTGAGATCGAAATCGAAAAGGATCGCCTCAACCATGTTCAGGCACGTGGGAGGATCAGCGGCGCCGCTGGCTGTCTCCACCCGAGGCGGCCAGCACGCACACCAGCGCGATGAGCCCGGGAAGGGCCTGGGTCAGCAGAATGGAGGTCTTGGCCGTGATCCCACCAAAGACGCCCGCGACCACCACGCAACTCAGAAAGAACACCTTCACGTCACGTCGTCCCGCCAAGAGGCCCCAGATCAGTCCCGCGGCCAGGAACCCGTTGTAGAGCCCCTGGTTCATCGCGCAGCACCTTGGATGAGGCCGAGACCTCGGGGGTCATCGCGAAGATCCGTCGGCCCACCGGGTGGTCCCACAAGAACATCTCGAGGACGAGGATTCCGACGTGAGCGAGCGCTACCAGCCCCGTCAGGACATTGGCGATCGGCGTCATGGTTCCTCCATGCGCTGGCTACCGGTGTCGCCAGACCATCGAGAAGCTGATCGGCAGCCCCGCGTAGATCTGCAGCTTGGGTTTCTTCTGCAGCCAGGCGTCGTCAACGAGTCCTTCGTCCATCTCCAGGAGGGACCAGCCGGCCGCGTGAGCGGCCTTCACATGATCGCTCAGGAGGTGCACGTAGCAGCGGATTGTCACGGGCTCGCCCGGCGCCCGGTCGAAGTGAGTGGGCACGCCAGCCATGAGGAACTGGGGATGAAAACCCACGATGACGAAATAGCCTCCGCGTTTGTGTGACGCGCCCGACCTCGCGGTAGAGCGGTCCGAGATCGGGCAAGTGCTCGTCCGCCAGCGATTGAGTACAGAGATCGTACGTCTCGGCGGGCAGGCCGGTCTTCAAGACGTCTGCGATCCCAAGAGTCCGGTAGACGCCCCTGCTCCGCGCCACGTCGAGCATCCCCGGCGTGATGTCGACGCCATCGACGGCGGCCGCCGAGCAACGCCGGCTGAGCCACACCCCGATCCGCCCGGTGCCGCACGCGAGGTCGAGCACAGATCGCGCCGCCGACCAGTCGACCGTCCTGCACTCTCTCCAGCAGCCGCAGGTCCATCTCGTCCTGGACGGTCTGCTCGTAGGTTCGCACCCACGCCCCGTAACCTTCCCGCACGTCGACGATGGGGTATCGGCGCTTGTCGTAGATGGAGTGATCCACGGACATGTCTCTACACGCTGGTGGAGCCCACGTGCGCATGAGTACGTCCGTCGCCCTTCAAGACCGCGCTCAGCGCCCCCGCGCTGAGGCGACAGATCGAGAGAACGCGGCTCCAGGTCTGCGGACGCGGCGGATCTGGTCCTCGGCGGGACCGCTCATTACTCGGACATTGCCGGTCAGGTCTCGAGCAGCGCGAGGATCGCGCCGGGCGACAGCGGCATCTCGCGGACGCGCACGCCCCAGGGGCTGAGCGCGTCGTCCACGGCCTCGGCGATGAGGGCGGGCACCGGGATCGCGCCGCGTCCTCGCCGACGCCCTTGACGCCGAGGGGATTGAGCGGCGAGGGCGTCTCGATGTGGCCGACCTCCATGTCGGGCACCTCCATCGCCGTCGGGATCAGGAAGTCCATGAACGTGCCGGTCAGGAGCTGGCCGCGCTCGTCGTAGACCGATCTTCTCGTAGAGGGCGCCGCCGATGCCCTGGGCCACGCCGCCGTGCACCTGGCCCTCCGACCACCGTGGGGTTCACCATGATGCCGCAGTCGTGCTGGACCACGTATTGCAGGATCGCGATCTGCCCGGTGCGGACGTCGACCTCGACGATGGCGGCGTGGAATCCGCTGGCGAACGTGGCCTGGGGCGGCGCGTAGTAGCCATTGGCCTCGAGGCCCGGCTCTTCACCGGGGCGAGCACGGGGCCCTCGCGCGGCTTGACGAGGCGAAGCGCGGCCTCCGACGACTCCGTGCCGTAGGCGTAGCGAATCGGATTGGCGACGGTCGCGAGCGCGCCGAGCGTGAGCGCGGCGGTCGGGCGCGCCCTGACGCGGATGGCCCCGTCCACCAGCTCGAGGTCGAGCGCCGAGGCCTCGAGGAGATGCGCCGCCAGGTGCAGCGCCTTGTCGCGCACCTTGAGCGCGGCGACGGACACGGCATTGCCGCTCGTCACCAGCGCGCGGCTCGCGAAGGTGCCGGCGCCCCAGTTGAAGCGGCTGGTGTCACCGGTGACGACCGTGACGTCGGCGGGATCGCAGCCGAGCGCATCCGCGGCGATCTGGGCGAACGTCGTCTGGTGGCCCTGCCCGTGCGTGGTGAGGCCGGTGGCGACAGAAGACCTTGCCGCTCGGCTCGACGCGGACGCGCGCGCCTTCATACGGCCCGATGCCCGTGCCCTCGACGTAGCCGGCGACGCCGAGGCCGAGATGGCGGCCCGTCGGCGCGCGCGCGGCGGCCTGGCGCGCGCGGAAGTCACCGTAGCCGATCATGGACAGCGCCATGTCGAGGCCGGCCGGGTAGTTGCCGCTGTCGTAGCGGGTCGGCCCGCCGTCCTGGAAGGTGAGGCCCACGTCCCACGGGAACTCGTCGGGCTGGATCAGGTTGCGGCGGCGAACCTCCACCGGCTCGATTCCCAGCTCGCGCGCGATGAGCCCGATGACACGCTCCATCACGAAGGCGCCGTGGGGCCGGCCGGCGCCGCGGTACGGCGTCACCTGCACCTTGTTCGTGTAGACCACGTCGAACTCGACGTGATAGTTGCGGAGCCGGTACGGCCCGGGAGCTGCGTCGAGGTGATCAGCGGCACGATGAGGCCGTACGGCGTATAGGCGCCCGCGTCGTGCAGGAACCGGTCGCGCAGGCCCAGGATGCGGCCGTCCTCGTCGATGGCGACCTCGACGTCGTGAAGCTGACCGCGCTCCTGACTCGTCGACAGCAGGTGCTCGACGCGGTCCTCGATCCACTTGACGGGCCGGCCCAGGCGCATCGCCGCGCACGGCACCAGGATCTCCTCGGGATAGAACAGCATGATCTTCGAGCCGAAGGCGCCGCCGATGTCGGGCGCGATCACCTCCACCTGGAACTCGGGCAGGCCGAAGATCCGCGCGAGCCCGTTCTTGATCGGCAGCGGCGCCTGGGTCGAGATCCACGCCTTGAGCGTCCCCGCGCGCGGGTCGAACTCGGCCAGGACGCCGCGGGTCTCGATGGGGCAGCCGCAGCTCCGCTCGATCCACAGCCGCTCGCGGAGCACGCGGGCGGCGCGGGCAAAGGCGGCATCCGGATCGCCCACGCGCTGCACGAGCCGGCCCGCGCGATTGGCGGGCACGTCCGCGTGCACCAGCGGCGACCCGTCGGCGAGCGCGGCTTCCAGCTCGGTGACGGCGGGCAGCGGCTCGTAGCGCACCTCGATCAGCTCGGCGGCGTCCTCGGCCACGTAGCGGTCCTCCGCGACCACGAACGCGACCATCTCACCCATGTAGCGGACGCGGTCGGTGGCGAGCGGCCGCTGGGTGCGGGGCTGCGTGAGGGCGGGATGCGGGATGAGGAGCGGCGACGGCTGGTTCAGCTCGCCGAGGTCGGCCGCCGTCAGGACCAGGTGAACGCCGGGCAGGGCGCGCGCCCGCGCCGCGTCGATCGACACGATGCGCGCATGGCCGTGCGGGCTGCGGAGGCCGGCGGCGTGCAGCATCCCTCCAGGTGCACGTCGTCGACGAAGCAGCCGAGGCCGCGGAGGAGGCGTGGGTCCTCGTTGCGCGGAATGCGCGCGCCGATCATCCGCGTGGTCATGGCCGGGGCGCTTCCGCGGGCGCGGCGCGGCCGCGACGTGCCGCGAGCAGCGCGCCCGCTCGGCGGACGGCCCGCACGATGTTCACGTAGCCGGTGCACCGGCAGAGGTTGCCCGACAGCCAGACGCGGATCTCCTCGTCGCTCGGCCGCGGGTGCTCCTCGAGCAGCGCGCTGACCGTCATCAGGATGCCCGGGGTGCAGAAGCCGCACTGAAGCCCGTGCTCCTCGTGAAACGCCTGCTGAACCGGATGAAGGTGCTCGGCATCGGGCGCCAGGCCCTCGACGGTGGTGACCTCTCGCCCGTCGACCTGGACCGCCAAGAGCAGGCACGACCGCACCGGCTCGCCGTCGAGCAGGACGGTGCAGGCGCCGCAGACGCCGTGCTCGCAGCCCACGTGCGTCCCCGTGAGGCGCAGCCGCGAGCGCAGGAAGTCGCAGAGGAGGAGCCTCGGCGGCACGGTTTCAGTACACTCGCGCCCGTTCACCCGCGCGCGACGGCAACGGGAGCCTCACGCTCAGCCTTCCTTCCGCAAGAGCTCGAGCACCCGCTCTCCGATGATCTCGCCCGGAACCAGCACCTCGTCGGCGCCCGCGCGCAAGAGGTCCTCGGCGTCGGATTTCTCCTCCCCGTCATCACGATGGTGGCCTGCGGCGCCAGGAGGCGGAGGCTCGCGACCAGCCGGCGCGTGCTGATCCCCTTCAAGAAGGTGTCCGAGATCGTGGTGACCACGAAGCGCGCGTGCTCGAGCCCGAGGTGCTCGAGGGCACCGGGATTGGCCAGGTCGCCGTATTCCCAGTGGAAGCCGCGCGCCTTCACTCCGCGGGCGCGCGTGGCGTCGTAGTCCACGAGGGTGATCCGCTCCTTCAGCTCGGGGGCGTCCTGCTCCACCCGGTCGAGCACGGCCTGGGCGATCCGGAAGTGGCCGAGCAGCACGATGTCGCGCACCGGCCCGCCCTCGCCCGCGGGCCGAGCTGCCGCGGCCGGCGGCATGCCGAGGCGCCCGAACGGCCGGATGATGGCCCGGGCAATCTTGTCGTTCGCGCCGATCACGTAGGGCGACACGAGCGACGTCAGGATCATCGCCGTGAGCACCACCGCGCTCGCCTGATCCGAGATGTGGCCGTATTCCGCCCCGAGCGTCATGATGACGAGCGAGAACTCGCTGATCTGCGACAGGTTCAGCGCGGTGACGGTGCCGGCGTACAGCCCGTCGCGCATGAAGTAGGTCGTGGGCACGATGGCGATGAGGCGGCTCGCGAAGACGAAGAGCAGGATGAGGGCGGCCTGGCCGAGGATCTCGGCGGTCGGGACGGGGATCTTCATGCCGAGCGCCACGAAGAAGAGCGTCACGAAGAAGTCGCGGACGCCGGTCACCTTGAGATGACGTCGGACCCGTACGGGAACGACGAGATGCTGACTCCCGCGATGAGGGCGCCCATCTCCCGCGACAGGCCGAGGCGCTTCGGCGGCGCCGCTCAGCAGGAAGCACCACCCCACGGCGGAGATCAGGACCAGCTCGGGCCGGCGCGCCGCCGCCTCGAAGACGCGGGAGAGCACGTGGCGGCTCGCGAGGAAGGCCACCGCGACGAGGACGGCGCCCCCGCGATCGACCGGGCGATCGTGAGCACGCCCGGGTCGGCGAGGCTCGGCTGCACCGCCATGAAGAGGATGGCCCAGATGTCCTGGACGACGAGCACGCCGAGGGTGAGGCGTCCCGACAGGACCTTCAGCTCGAACTTCTCGCGCAGCAGCTTGACGACGATGAGCGTCGAGCTGAGCGAGATGACGATCGCGAGGTAGAGCAGGTCGAAGTTGCCGCTCGTGACCCGATAGCCGAGCCAGGAGAAGAACACCAGGCCGAGCAGCGCATTGATCACGAACTGGCCCACGCCGAGCGCCATCATGGAGCGTCCGAGTCGCTTCAGCTCGCGGAGGTCGATCTCGAGGCCGATGATGAACAGCAGCAGGATGAGGCCGATCTCCGCGATCAGCTCGATGCTCTCGGCGCTCTTCACGAGGCCGAAGCCGAGGCGCGGGCTCAGGATGACCCCGCCCGCGATATAGCCGAGGATGAGGGCTGGCGGATGAGCCGGGCGACGTGCGCCGCCAGCGCGGCGAACACGATGCCGAGCGCGATGTCGCGGAGAAGGGTTACTTCGTGCGGCAAGGAGCTGGGCGTAAGCCGAAGGCGCGCATTGGGCTCGTTGCGGCTAGCAGCCTACACGGTCGGCGGTACGTGTCAAGCACGGCGCGCCCGGGGGCGCGAGGCCCCCCAGGCGTTCGCCGCAGGACTACTCGACGATCGCGCTGAAGTCGTCGGCGCGGTGAGAGATTGCGCCCCCGAGCTTCCACCCATTGGCGAAGCCCACGCTGCCGGAGGCGGTGGAAGCCGGATCCGCCACGGTGGCCTTGGTCACCCCGTCGAGCCGGAGCGTCAGCGTGCCCCCGCTCGCCTGGCAGGACAGCGTGAAGCGCGAGCCCTGAGCGGGATTGGCGAACGGTCGCGGACTTCAGAACCGTCTCCACGCCATTGACCACCTTCGCGATCCGGAGCACGCTCGATCCGCCGATCTGCCGGTAGCACAGGTAGTAGTTTCCCGCGCTCAGCGTAGTGGAGGACGACGCCGAAGCGCGGCGCGAACATTGCTGCTCGTCGAAGCGAACGTCGTGCTCACCGTCTGGGCGACGCCCCTGAAGCTCCGGCCGCACGGCCATGTGGAGCACCTTCGGCCACCTGGTTGCGCGCCTCGCCCGAGACGATCTGGAAGCTGCCCGACACGGGTGACCAGCCATTGCCCAGGGCTGCCGGGTCATCGGCGCGATCGAAGCCGTCGGTGAAGCCCCGCCGCCAGCCGGCCGCCACTTCCATGCACGGTGTAGCTCGCCCGCGGCCGAACCGGAGAGCCCGGACTCGGACGTCGAAAGCGACAGGCCATAGGGCCCCGCGCCGGCCGTGGCGGCTCGACGTGACCTGAAGCGGCGTCGACCCGTCGCCCCCTCCGGCGAGCGTGAGGGACGACGCGCCCAGCGACGGCCGTCCAGCCCGGCGGCACTGTCGCCTGAAGGGCGAAGGCCGAGGCGCCGCAGCCGGTGCCATTGTTCTGCACGGATACGGTGTACGTCACTGTCGTCCCCGGCGCGCCCTGCTGCTGTGCCGGAGTGATCGTCACGGTCGGCGCCAGCCGGACGCAGGAGGCGCCGGCGACGGTGACGCTGACGATCGCATTCGTTGCGTTCACCCCTGTGGGCGTGATGCTCACCGTTGCCCGCCACATCCTGGAAGGTCGTCCCGACGGGAAGCGCGGGATCGGACCACGAGGTGGTTGTCGGCGTCATGTCGAGGAGGTAGACGCCGTTGGGGCCGCCGTCGAAGTAGTGGACCAGGACTCCGTTCATCACGCTCGCGTTGGTGGAAATGTAGCTGTCGAATCCGACCGGCCGACGGAACTCGACGTACAACCAGTCTCCGAGCGGCCGTCTGGATCCGGAGCGCCTTCGGGTTGGTCCCGGGCGTCTCGAGCGGATCGATCGTGTAGCTGCCGCTCGCGACGACGTCGGTGACGGGGGCGAGACGCCGTAGTCGAGCCAGCCGAGCAAGTCCTTCTGCACCGCGTTGAAATGCGTGGGGCCATTGCCGCCGCCCATCACGTCAAAGACGTCGCCGTAGTCGATGGCTGCTGCACGACCCTCCCATGGCCACCGACCCGCACTCGAGGGCGTGGGAGTGATAGAGCCCGAAGTTGTGACCCAGCTCGTGCGACGCGACCACCGGAGAGAGGGCGCCGTTGACCCATGCCTCCCCGGGCGTTGCCCCCAACGCTCCCGAGTCCCCACCACTGGCAGCCGCTACTGGGGAACGAGTAGACGATATGGCGGTACTGCGCGAGGACCACGCCGCTCACCGTGGTGGCCGCCTGCCGGGCGAGCGTCGCCATCCGGTTGTAGTCGCAGCTCGCCCCGTTCATCGACAGCAGGAGCGGCCCGACGACTGTGCCCGTGAGCCACGTCTGCTGGTACGAGTTCTCCCGGTAGAAGTTGTTCACCGCCGTGCCCGTCGTGCCGAACATCGTGGCCTGAACCGAGGCCACCGTCGGCGAAGCCGTCGTCGCGGGGGTGTCAAGGAACCGGACCAGGATCACGAGCACCTTGTGCTCGCCGAACGTGCTCGGCAGGACCGGCAGCCCCAGGACTTCCACCGACCCGCTGCCTCCGAGGGCCAGCGCCTGCTCCACGCGTATGCCGTTGACCTTCACGCTCGTGCCCGTCAGCAGGTTCGGCCCGCCGCCGGCGAAGCGCAGCGCGAGCCGCTGCCCGGATGCCTTGCGCACGGCGTAGTGATAGGCTCCGCCCTGCGGTCCGTCCTCGTGGAACACCTCGAGCAGGCCCTCGTGGCTCTCGTCCTCTTCCACGAGACCTCGCAGCTCCGGCGCCAGCGCCGCCCGCGCCGCCGGCGACAGCGCCTGACGCAGCACTTCGCCCGGGTTGCGCTCCATCAGCTCCGCGAGCCGTTGCTGTCGCTCCGCGGCAACCCTGAGCCGCTCATCCATGCCGAGGCGACCATCGGCCACCGCGCGCGTGAGCGCCGAGAGCACGTCCTCGCCATCACGATTGTCATCAGCCTTCGTCGGCCTGCGCGGGAGTGGATTCGGTCGCTGTGACGATCTGGTGGGTGTACCCAGGTCGCGCGAGGCATGTGAGGCTCATGACTACGGTCAGCAGGATCGCGGCGAGCGGCAAGATGTCCCCTCCATCGGGTTCGAGTCACGACCGGTGGTGAACGGGCGAGAGCAGCCGTGCCGACGCGCCTGAATCGGGGGCACGATCGAGTCCGCGCGCGGATTGCCATAAGCTGCCCGAGTCGCGCATTGCTTCGAGGCGCCGCGCAACCAGCGGCACTATACAGGAACGGCATCACGTCAACGAGAGAAAACTCCGCTTCATCTAGACTGCGGACGAGAGTTGCACTCGCGAGATGAACATCATGCCGCACAGTTTAGTGCGCCGCCGCATGGTCGTCTCCCTCTGTCGTGAGGGAGATACCTCGGTACGATGCGCCGCAGACAAAAGTTCCCACAATAGGTAGCGCGATTCACAGTGCGGCAACGAGAGCCGGAGACAAACGGTTGGTTCTTGCCGCTTCTAGGAAAATCCCCGCCAACATCAGGCGGCTGACGCCTCAATCGAGCGGCGGTGCGTCCTTCGGGACCATGAGCGTCCCGTCCTTCGTCATGCGGAAAGAAACCTTTGCCTTCCTCTCACAGTGGCCGCCCACGGACGCAATCGCCTTGCCCGTCTTGGTCTGCCGTCGATCGCGCTCGCACTGGCCGTACTCCGCGTACGGACCGTGGACCAATGTCTTCCGGCCGGGGGATACTGCTCGAACATCCAGTACTGCTCGCTGCCGAGCGCGCACGGACCGTACATCCATTCCGTCACCGCGAGGCCCGCGCTATTCACCTTCTCGCGCTTGTCCTTGAAGCAGTGCTCGCCGGCGAAGTAGTAGCCCGGGCGCAAGGCGTCGTCGCTCGGGTACTCGACCACGAGATCCGACTCGCTCGTCACGACTCCCGGCTCGGCCGACGATCCGCCGAAGGACGGGGCGAGCCTTGCCCCGGATCATCAATCGATGTCCGTCTCGGCCGATCACCTTGCCCTCGATCTGCAGCTCGCTCGGGCCGTCGGTGCGCCCCGCCCGCGCAACACGCTCCGCGATCTCGCGCATCGCGCGGTCCTTGAGGTGGGCGATGCGGTCGTGCAGCCGCGAGGTGACGCGGCGGCCGCCTTCCTTCTCCACGACGTATCCCGAGTTCGCCCGCTGGCCGAGCACGCCGCCCTCGCGCCAGTGGCACTCGATCGCCTCGGCCCCGCGCCCGGCGGCGGAGAAGCCGACGATGAGCCGGCACGTCTCGAAGAGCGCCTCGTCGCTCGTGCCGCCGGGGCGCGGCGGCCGGCCGGAGCCGGCCTCGAAGTCGCGCGCATAGGACCGGATGTCGTCCGCGGTGAACCGCACGCCCGGGCGGGACGGCTCCGGATACGGGTAGAAGGGAGAGCGGTACGGCTCGTCGCACGTCACCGCACGGCCATCTCGCGGGGCATTCGTCTTCGGATCGAACCGGAAATCGAAGACGCAGTCCTCGGGGACGGTGCCCGTCTCCACGGCCCACCGCTTGGCCTCGTCCCACAGGCCGTCGAAGTCGGGCAGAGCTCTCGCGGTCTGCGCCGCCGAAGGGCCGACGCCTCCGACGACGACAGCGAACGCAAGCGCAAGGATCAGGACCGGATGGGTGCGGCGCAAAGGGCTAGGAGCCGTCGGAGAAACCCGGCTAGAGCGATGAGAAGGGTCCAGCTGCGAGGCGGCGCCCGAAGGCAGCCGGCGAGGCGTACTTTCTGTACGTTGAGCCGGCTGTCGAGGGCGCCAACGAAGCAGATGGGCCCTTATCATCGCTCTAGCCCGAGACCTTGTCGCGGTCGATCAGGACCCGGCGGAGGATCTTGCCGGAGGCCGACTTCGGGATCTGGTCGATGAACTCGAGGTGCCGGATGCGCTTGTGCGGCGCCACGCGCCCCGCCACCCAGCCCATGATGGCCTCGGACGTGGTCGCGCGAGCGGCGTCGTCGCCCTTGAGGACGACGTACGCCTTGGGCACCTCGCCCGCCTCCTCGTCCGCCTTGCGCACCACGGCGGCGTCGAGGATGGCGGGATGCGTGACCAGCAGCGCCTCGAGCTCGGCGGGCGCCACCTGCAGTCCCTTGTACTTGATCAGCTCCTTGGTGCGATCGACGATGAAGAAGAACCCATCGTCGTCGACGTATCCCACGTCGCCGGTGTGGTACCAGCCTTCCCGGTCGAGGCAATCGGCGGTCTCCGCGGGCCGGCCGAGATACCCCTTCATGATCTGCGGCCCGCGGATCCACAGCTCGCCCTCCGCGCCCTGGGCGACCGCCTCGCCGGAGACGACGTCGACCATCTTCACCTCGGTGTTCGGCACCACCTTGCCGGCCGAGCCGGGCTTCATCGGCTCATGGCTCGTGGGGCTCAGGTGCGTGACCGGGCTCGCCTCCGTCATGCCGTAGCCCTGCACGACGGGGCAGCCGAGCTTGGCGCTCAGCTCGCGCGCGATGTCCTCGCCGAGCGGCGCGGCGCCCGAGAAGACCAGCCGCACGCTCGAGAGGTCATACTTGGCCACGAGCGGATGCTTCACCAGACCGAGCACGATGGGCGGCACCAGCGGCAGGATCGTGATCCGGTACTTCTGCGACGAGCTCGAGGAATTCCTGCAGGTCGAAGCGCGGCATGACGACGACGGTGCCGCCATTGGCGAGCCCCAGCATCATGATCACGACCATGCCGTAGATGTGAAAGAAGGGCAGCACCGCGATGGTGACGTCCGGCTCGCTGAAGCCGTCGAAGTTGCGCATGCCCTCGACCTGGCAGAGGTTCGCCACCAGGTTGTAGTGCGTCAGCATCACGCCCTTGGGCAGGCCCGTGGTGCCGCTCGAGTACGGCAGCACGACGATGTCGTTGCGCGGGTCGATGGCGACATCGGGCGGCTGGTCCCCGTGCTGCATGAGCTCCGCGAAGGGCCGGGCGCCCGCAGCATCGCCGAACACGAAGATGTCCTCGATGCCGCCGGCCTTCGCCGCCGCTTCCTTCGCCTTGTCGAGGAAGGGCGGCACCGTCACGAGGAGCCGGGCCCCCGAGTCCACGAGCTGCTTCGGCCAGCTCGTCGGCCGTGTACAGCGGATTGGCGGTGGTGACGATGGCGCCCAGGGAGGCCGCTCCCAGCATGGCGAGACTGTATTCCGGCAGGTTGGGGCTGTAGATCGCGAGGACGTCGCCCTTCTTGAAGCCCCGCTTCGCCAGGCCCGCCGCCACGCGTCGAACGCCGTCTCGGAGCTGGCGGTACGTGAGCGTGCGGCCGGTCGGCCCATCCACCAGGGCCGGCTTGTCGCCGAGCCGGTCGGCGTGGCGCAGGACGTAGTCGGTGATCGGCATCTCCGGAATGGTCACATCGGGACTCTGGCTCTTGACGATCATGCTGGCTCCCTCGTGGCACCGGCGGCGCCACCGCGATCTTCGGAGAATGGGCCGGAGTCGGCCTGGTAGCGAAAGCCTATCGTCCGGCCGGCGTAGGGGCCTAAGCGCTCGCCTGCGCCGGTGCCGGCTCGACAACGGGGGGGTGACACGCTGGCTATGCTCCTGTTCGGACCCAGCGAATCCACGAGAAAAGGAGGCACCCATGGCCATAACCCTCTCGCATGGCGGGCCCACGATCCATCGTTCGCCTGCGCCCTCCCGGCAGCGTGCTGGTCGGCACGATCGAAGGCGTGGCGTGCATGGAGCGCGATTCGGGCGGCCCGGGCTGGCGTATCGCTCACCGCACGCTGACCGACAAGCACATCCACGCCCTCCTGATCGAGCCGGAGAGCGGCACGATCTTCGCCGGGGCGAACCACGGCTCGATCTTCGCGAGCGCCGATGGGGGCCAGAGCTGGGAGCGGCGAGACGAGGGGCTCACGCAGCACAACGTCTACAGTCTCGAAGTGCGTCCGGCGGGCCGGCGGCGTGCGCATCTTCGCCGGGACGGAGCCCGCGCACCTCTACTGCAGCGATGATCTCGGGCGTCGCTGGACCGAGCTTGTCGCCCTGCGATCGGTGGACATGTCCGGGTGGGGATTCCCCGCCCCGCCCCACATCGCCCACACGAAGCACATCGCCTTTCATCCGGAGGATCCCGACACCCTGTTCATCGGGGTGGAGCAGGGCGGCCTCCTGAAGAGCACGGATGCGGGGCGCACGTTCCAGGTGGTCCCGGGGATGGACGACGACGTGCACCGCACGGTGATCAATCCGCTGAACGCCGACCAGATGTACATCACGACGGGCATCGGGATCTACGTGAGCGGCGACGGCGGCAAGACGTGGGAGCAACGGACCGACCTACAGCACGAGATCGGCGGCTATCCCGATCTCCTGGTGCTACATCCGAGACAGCCGGACCTGGTGTTCGTCGCGTCGGCCGAGAAAGGTCCCGGGGCCTGGTATCACGACCACTACGCGGGCTCCCGCATCTCCAGGAGCACGGACGGCGGGAAGACCTGGGAGATCTTGCGCCACGGGTTGCCCGACCGGCTGCGGCCCGCCTTCGAGGCGATGTGTCTGGAGGACTGGGGGACATCGTTCTCGCTCTTCGCCGCGACGGCGACGGGCGAGGTGTGGTGCAGCGACGACGGCGGCGAGCAGTGGGCGGAAGTCGTGAGCGGCCTCGCGCCCATCTCCAAGGGCACTCACTACGCCGCCTTCGTCGCGGCCTGACGCCGTCACGCGCGGGTCAGCGCGACGCTGACCCGCGCCCCGTCCAGATCAGCCTCTCGGGCCATCCAGCCTTCGGGTGGGGGCCGCGGCGCAGCTCGACGGCGAGCGTCTCGCCACAGACGTACGCGCGGTGCTCGTCGATGGCCTCGGCGGCTTCGCCGACGGGGTCCACGGCCACGCGGATACGATCCTCGACGTTCAGCCGGGCCTCCTTGCGCATCATCTGGATCTGGTGGACGAGGTGGCGGGCCACGGCCTTCCGGCGAAGGGCGGGGGTGATCCCGGTGTCGAGGACGACCACGACGTCTCGGTCGGCGGCCGCCGCGAAGCCATCGCGGCCCTGCACGGTGATCTTGAAATCGGCCCAGCCAAGAGCGACCTCGGCGTCGCCCAGGGGGACCGTGACGCGCCCGGTGGCGAGCAACGCGTCGCGGACCGCCTTGCCGGAGCAGGTCGCCAGCGCCGCGCGGAGTGCGGGCACGGCGTTGGGCGGAAGCGTCGAGGCGTCGCTCACGTCGAGCTCGACGGCGACCGTGAGCAGGTCGTCGAGGCTCTCCGCGGTCTCGAGGCGCTCGACGTTCAGCTCGTCGAGGATGTCCAGCTCGAAGGCGCGAGCGCCGCGTTCCACGCCGGGAGGCGCCGCCAGGAGCGCTCGCCCGAGCGGCTGGCGCACCTTCAGCCTGGCCGCGTTGCGGGCCGCCAGCCCGACGCTCAGCACGCGGCGGGCCGCCTGCACGTCCGCCTCCAGGCCGGCCTGCACGAGGGCGGGGTCAGGCTCGGGGAAGCGGGTGAGATGAACGCTGATGGGCGCGCCCGGGGACACGCCGGCCACGAGGCTCCGGTATACATGCTCGGTCAGGAACGGCATGACGGGCGCGAAGAGCTGGCAGACTCGCACCAGCACGTGATAGAGCGTCTGGTACGCCGCGCGCTTCTCGTCGTCGAGGGTGCCCTTCCAGAAGTCGCGCCGGCGCCGTCTCACATACCAGTTCGACAGGTCGTCGTGAATGAATGCGTCGACGGCCGTGACGGCGCGGCGGATCTGGTAGCCGTCGAGCGCCTCCCGAACCTCCCCGATGAGCCCCTGCAGCCGGCTCAGCAGCCACTGCTCGAGCGGCGCCGCGCCGGCCGGGAGCGCGTCCGGCGGCGAGAGCGGCGGCCGGTCGAGGCTCGCGTAGGTCACGAACAGGCTGTAGACGTTCCAGAACGTCAAGAGGCGGCGCTTGACCTCCCGGGCGGCGTCGAAACCGAAGCGGATGGGCTCGGTGATCGGCTGTGACGCGAACAGGTATCGGATGGCGTCGGGGCCCATCGTGTCGACGGCGTCGTCGAACCAGACGGCGTTGCCCCAGCTCTTGTGCATCTCGCGCCCGTCGGCGGCCAGCACCCGCTCGTGCGCCATCACCGTCCGGTAGGGACTCCTGCCCGTGAGCGCCGTGGACATGAAGAGCAGGGCGTAGAACCACCCGCGGAGCTGGCCGACGCCCTCCACCACGAAGTCGGCGGGGAACCACTGTTCCCACCGGCCGCGGTCCTCGCGATAGCCGAGCGTCGAGAACGGGACGATGCCGGCGTCGAGCCAGCAGTCGCCGACCTCGAGGATGCGGCGCACGGGCCGGCCGCATCCCGGACACTGGATGAGGACGTCGTCGATCCACGGGCGGTGCAGCTCCGGCACGGCGTCGACCGCGGTCGAGTCCACGGCCAGCGCGCGGAGCTCCCGCCGTGAGCCAACCACCGTGAGTACGCCCGCACGCGCACCGGTAGAACGGCAGAGGCAGGCCCCAGTAGCGCTTCCGCGAGATGCACCAGTCGCCCATGTTGGCGAGCCAGTCATCCATCCGCCGTCCCATGTGGGCCGGGAGCCAGGTGACGCGCTGGTTGGCGGCGCGGGCCATCGGGCGGATCTCGGCCGCGCTGAGGAACCATTCCTCCGCGAGGCGGAAGATCAGCTCCTGGCCGCACCGCCAGCAGGTGGGGTAGCGGTGACGGTACGGGGCGCGCGCGACGAGAGCGCCGCGCTCGCGCAGCATGCGCACGATGGCGGGAGCGGAGTCGAGCGCGCTCGCGCCCGCCAGCGGGCCGAAGCCATCGAGGTAGCGGCCGTCCTCGGCAACCGGAGCGATGGCGGGCAGCCCGTGCTGGCGGCCGAGATCGAAATCCTCCTGCCCGCAGCCAGGCGCGCATGTGGACGAGCCCGGTGCCTTCCTCGGCCGACACCTCGTCCCAGGGGATCACGCGATGCTGGACACCGCGCTGGGCGGGCAGGTCGTCGAAGGCGCCGACGTAGGCGAGCCCCAGGAGGTCGGCGCCCTTGACCGTGCGCCGCGGCGGCCCGAGCGCCGGGTATCGGCTGGCGAGGCGCGCAGCGACGTAGGAGACCACCCCCGACGACTCGCACTCGGCGTAGTCGAGCGCCGGGTGAACCGCCACCGCCACGTTGGCCGGCAGCGTCCACGGCGTCGTCGTCCACACGAGGAGCCGGTGGTCGGGCCGGTCGGCGAGCGGGAAGGCCACCGTCACCGACTCGTGGGTCACATCAGCGTAGGCGTCCAGCATCTCGTGTTGCGAGATCGAGGTCCCGCATCGCGCGCACCACGGCATCGCGCGGTGTCCCGCGTAGAACCAGCCGCGCTCGTGGCACTGCTGGAGAAAGTGCCAGTTGTGCTCGGTGTTGAGATCCGACATCGTGAAGTACGAGCTCGGCCAGTCCATCCACTGCCCCAGCTTCCTGGATTGCTCGGTCTGGATGCCGGCGAAGTGGAGCACGCGCTCGCGACAGGCGCGGGAGAAGCGCTCGAGGCCGAACGACTCGATCTCGCGCTTCGAGTCGAACCCGAGCGTCTTCTCGACCTCGACCTCCACCCAGAGCCCTGGCAGTCGAACCCGTTCTGGAACCGCTGATCGTAGCCGCCCATCGCCTTGTAGCGCTGGACCACGTCCTTCGCGGTGCGCCCCCACGCGTGATGGATGCCCATCGGGTTATTGGCGGTGATCGGGCCGTCGATGAAGGAAAGCGCGGCCCGCCGCGGTTTCGGGAGACGAGCCGCGTGAACACCTGCTCGCGGTCCCAAAACTCCCGCGTCGTGCGTGCGATCGCGACGAAATCGAGCGGCCCCGGCATCGTGAACATGTTCGCCCTCCCGTGTCGTTGTGGAATCTGACCTGGCTCCGGCGGGGCGTTTCGAGGTTTTCGCGATACGGAAAACGAAACGGCCGCCAGGAACCCTGACGGCCGTGGAATGCAGTAACCGTGGTGCGCGACCGTCAGCTCACAGGGATCTCCGCGACTATGGCCGACGGTCTAATTCGAGGCATGGGTGCACGATAGCACCCGGCCAGTCCGCGCGCAATGTTCGTGCGCCCGCGCGCGGGCGGGCGGCGCCTGCTCCCCTGCTATACTCGGCCCCGCGCGCCGCTCGTGCCGAACGGCCGCGATCACCTTCGACGCTCACACGAAAAGGAGTCCAGCGATGAAGCTCGGCCTCGCCCTCGGCTACTCCGGCGCCACCCTGCGGCTTCCCGTCGAGCGCGTGCAGCTCGCCGAGCGGCTCGGCTTCGACTCGGTGTGGACGGCGGAGGCGTACGGATCCGACGCCATCACGCCATTGGCCTATCTCGCCGCGGTGACCAAGCGCATCCGCCTCGGCACGGGCATCATGCAGCTCGCCGCGCGCACCCCGCCGCGGCGGCCATGGCCATGGGCACGCTCGACGCGCTGGCCGGCAGCGGCCGCGTCATCGCCGGCCTCGGCGTGTCGGGGCCGCAGATCGTCGAGGGCTGGTACGGCCAGCCGTGGGGCCGCCCGTACTGGCGCCTGCGGGACTACGTCTCGATCATGCGGAAGATCTTCGCCCGCAAGGACCCCGTGCGCCACGACGGGCAGGAGATCTCGCTGCCGTACACGGGCCCCGGCTCGGTGGGCCTCGGCAAGCCGCTCACGTCCATCCTGCACATGAACCCGCATCTGCCCATCTGGCTCGGCACGGGCACGGAGTCGAACGTCAAGCTCACCGCGGAGCTGGCGGACGGCTGGCTGCCGCTCGGCTTCACGCCGGCCCGGATGAAGGGGCTCCTCCCCTGGCTCGAGGAGGGCTTCCGACGCGCCGGCGGGGCAAGTCACTTCGCGATCTGGAGATCCAGCCCGGCGTCCCGGTGCTCATCACCGACGACGTCAGCGCGGCGCTCCAGTCGCTCAAGCCCCGCGTGGCGTTGTACGTCGGCGGCATGGGGCACCGCTCGAAGAACTTCCACAAGGCGATGATGGTCGAGCGCGGCTTCGGCGAGGCGGCGGAGCGCATCCAGGAGCTGTACCTGGCGGGGCGGAAGGACGAGGCGACGGCCGCGGTGCCCGACGACTTCGTGGACGAGGGGCGCTGGTGGGGCCGGTGGGGCGCATCCGCGAGCGGTATCGCGTATGGGCGGATTGCGGCATCACGGGCATGACGGTGTCGACCCAGCAAACCGAGGCGATGGAGCTGATGGCGAGCATCACGGGCGCGCGGGCGAACGCGACGACCTGACGCGCGCGTCGGCGGTGGCATCCGCGCGTCGAACGTCGGGCTGGCGTGCCGGTAGAGAGTCGGGCAGGGCCGGGGCGGGGTCTCCCCGCTGGACACGCTGACTCGCTACCCGTCTCCGGCTCTCGAGTGGGGCCACGAGATCGGGGTTGGCGGCTTCGGCGGCGCGCAGAAGATACGGTCCAGCGGGAGACCCCGCCCCGACCCTGCCCGACGGCGTGTCCACTCCTCGGCGAACTTCAGCGAAGACCCCGGCGGGCACTTCAGAGAGCCGGTCGGAGAGACCCAGGCTAGAGCGATGAGAAGGGTCCAGCTGCGAGGCGGCGCCCGATGGCAGCAGGCGAGACGTACTCTCTGTACGTGGGGCCTGTCTGGGCCCGAGCGGTTCGCCGGCCCGATCGTCGGGCGCTTACGTGGCTCTAGGCTGGTCGGAGGGACAGCTAGACCGATCAGAAGGGTCCAGTGGGCGCGCCCGATGGCAGCTGTCGGAGCGTCAGTACGTTGAGCTCGCCGGCTACGCCGAGCGCAATCCGCTGACTCGGGGCAGCGCATCGGAAGCAGATGCGAGCCCCTTCTCCGAGCTCGCTCTAGCGGCATTCGAGGACCCAGTCCACGGATTCGACCACTACGCGGACCGTTGGTGTGGCGGTGGGGATTGGGACTTCGAAGGCCAGGCGGCCGCGGGCTCGGACGTCGCCGAAGACTCGGGAGCGCTGGGTCTGGCTGACCTCGCCGCTGGCGGTGAGCTGGTCGACCCGGAGGAGGACGTTGGCGGCGTCCATGGTTGCGCTGGTGTTGTAGAGGTAGCCCACCACGTGGGCGCGACCCGACCGGGCGGTCTCGATGTTCCACTCGGGCCGCAGGGTATAGGCCGCGTTCCTCGGGGCGCTGTCCTGGGCGCGGGTGAGGCCTGGGGCCAGGATCGCGGTGATCGTCAGGCTGATTGCGAGTAGTCGTCTGGTCATCGCTGCTCCTTCCGCAATGCTTCCCGCGGTCCTCGGCCCCATTGCAGCAGAGTCGACGGCCGATGGCAATCCCGCGCTCAGTCCGGTCGGTCCGGGCCGGGTCGCGAACGGACGGAGCCGGGAGTAGGGAAATTCCCCCTCGCGGCTTGCCCTCCGGGATACATCGCGGTAGAAGATGACTCCACGGTCCTGTCCGGCGGTCTGGCTCTCGAACACCCCGCAGAGCGGGCGATGGAGGCGCAACGGATGAACGGCACGCGAAACCTGGCAATGGGGCTGGCTATCCTGCTGTGCACCCTGGTGATGGCCGGTCCCGGCGCGGCTCAGTCCAAGCCCGAGGGCGAGATGCGCTGGGCGCTCTACGTCACGGTGCCGCCGGTGTGGCTGGACCCGGCCGAGGTGGTCGGCGTGCTCACCCCGTTCTGGGTGCTGTACGCCCTCCACGACGCGCTCGTGAAGCCCATGCCGGGCAATCACCAGGCGCCGAGCCTCGCCGAGTCCTGGACGGTGAGCCCCGATCAGAAGTCCTACGAGTTCAAGCTGCGCCAGGGGGTCAAATTCCACAACGGCGACCCCTTCACCGCGGACGACGTGAAGTTCAGCTTCGAGCGCACGAAGGCCAAGCTCCTGCACGAGAAGGTGAAGGAGGTCGTCGTCGTCGACCCGCACCGCGTGCGCTTCGTGCTCCACGAGCCGTGGCCGGACTTCATGACCTTTTACGGCACCTTCGTGTCCGGGGCCGCCTGGATCGTGCCGAAGAAGTACGTCGAGCAGGTGGGCGTCGAGGGCTTCCGGAAGCAGCCCATCGGTCTCGGGCCCTACAAGTTCGTGAGCAGCACGCCGGGCATCGAGCTGGTCATGGAGGCCTACGAGGGCTACTGGCGGAAGATGCCCTCGGTGAAGCGGCTGGTCTTCAAGAGCGTGCCCGAGGCCACGACGCGGATGGCCATGCTCAAGCGCGGCGAAGTCGACCTCGCCTACCTCATCGACACGCCGATGGCCCTCGACGTGAAGAAGGACCCCAATCTCAAGCTGGCCTTCTCCGGCGGCATCGGCACCTACTACCTCGACTTCTTCGACATGTGGGATCCGAAGTCGCCGTGGGCGGACAGGCGGGTCCGGCTGGCGGCCAACCACGCCATCGACAGGAAGGCGATCAGCGACGCCGAGACGGTCGGCGCCTCGCCGCCGACCGGGAACATCGTCCCCAAGGGCTTCGAGTTCGCCCTGCCCCTCGAGCCGTATCCTTACGATCCCGCGAAGGCCAAGCAGCTCCTGGCCGAGGCCGGCTATCCCAACGGGTTCGACGCGGGCGACCTCTACCCGTGGCCGCCCTATTTCTCGGCCGGGGAGGCGGTCACAACCCAACTGGCCGCCGTGGGCATCAAGACCAGGGTGCGCACGATGGAGCGCGCCGCCTTCTACGCCGCCCTGTCGACGAAGAAGCTGAAGGGGATCTGCATGTGCGTCAATGCCGTCTACGGCAATGCCTCCTCGCGCATGTCGGAGACCGTGCCCGGCGACGGGGCGTACGCCTATGGCAGCTGGCCCGACGTCGACGCGCTCTACAAGCAGCAGGCGCGCGAGGGCGACAAGAAGAAGCGCGAGGTGTTGCTGCGCCAGATCCAGCAGATCCTGCACGAGCGCGTCCGGTTCGCGCCGATGTTCGACTACATCTGGCCGAGCGCCGTCGGGCCCCGGGTCGAGGACCCCGCGCTCATGCTGATCAATCCGTATCCGTGGTCGGCGCCGTACGAAGAGGTCAAGCTCAAGAAGAAGTGAGGATCAGTCGACGCGCGCGCGCGCCGTGTCATGGTGAGACATGGCACGCGACAAGGGCCGCTCGCCATCGCCTCCTCCCGCAGCGCTTCGCGAGTACCGGAAGAAGCGCGACTTCTCGCGCACGCCCGAGCCCGCGGGCGGGTCGGCCGGCGGCGGGCGTGGCGCCCGCACCTTCGTCATCCAGAAGCACGCGGCGACGCGGCTCCACTATGACTTTCGCCTCGAGCTCGAAGGGCACGCTGAAGAGCTGGGCGGTGCCCAAGGGACCGAGCCTCGACCCGCTCGAGCGACGCCTGGCGATGCACGTCGAGGACCATCCCATCGAATACGGCTCATTCGAGGGCATCATCCCCAAGGGCGAGTACGGCGGGGGCACGGTGCTCTTGTGGGACCGCGGGACGTGGGAGCCGGAGGAAGACCCGCACAAGGGCTACCACGCCGGCAGCCTCAAGTTCACGCTCCACGGCGAAAAGCTGAAGGGAAGCTGGGCCCTCGTCCGGATCAATGACAAGCGGCAGACACGGGACGCGGGCAAGAGCTGGCTGCTGATCAAGCACCGCGACGCCGAGGCGCGGCCGGCGAAAGAGCTCAACATCGCCGAGGCGCGCCCCGAGAGCGTCGCGACCGGGCGGAGCATGGAGGAGATCGCCGCGGCCGGGGATCGCGTCTGGCATTCGAAGGGCGGCGGCGAGGAAGACCGGCCGGTGCTCTCCGCCGAGGACGTGCCGGGCGCGCGGCGCGGCCGCCTGCCGAAGTTCGTCCCGCCCCAGCTTGCGACCGTCGCCGCCAAGGCGCCAGCGGGCGAGGAGTGGCTGCACGAGCTGAAGTTCGACGGCTACCGCATCCTCGCTCGGCTCGAGGACGGGAAGGTGCGGCTGATGAGCCGGAACGAGCGCGACTGGACGGCGAAGTTTCCCGCCGTGGCCGAGAGCGTGGCGCGCTTGCCCGTTTCGGACGGCGATGCTGGACGGCGAGGTGGCCGTCTTCCTGCCCGACGGCACGACCAGCTTCCAGGCGCTCCAGAACGCGGCGTCCGGAGAAGACGCAGGCGGTCGGCTCACCTACGTGGCCTTCGACCTCCTCCACCTGGACGGCTGGGACGTGACCGGCGCCCGCCTCGAGGACAGAAAGGCGCTGCTCGCGCGCCTCTTGAAGGCGTCCCCGGCCCTCGGTCTGCTCAAGTACAGCGATCACGTGGTCGGCGCGGGCCCCGAGTTCTTCGCCCAGGCGTGCCGGCTGGGCCTCGAGGGCATCGTCTCGAAGCGGCGCGACGCGGTCTATCACGGCGCCCGGACACCGGACTGGCTCAAGATCAAGTGCGTCCGCGAGCAGGAGGTCGTGATCGGCGGCTATACCGACCCCGAGGGCTCGCGCATCGGCATCGGGGCCTTGCTGGCCGGGGTGTACGAGGGCGAGCGACTGGTATACGCGGGCAAGGTCGGCACGGGGTTCTCCGACAAGACGCTGCGGGAACTGCACAAGCGACTCCGCGGCGCTCGAACAGGACGCCTGTCCCTTCACGCCACCGCCCACCGGCCTCGGACGGCCGCACTGGGTGAAGCCCTCGCTGGTCGCGCAGGTGAGGTTCGGCGAATGGACCGCCGACGGTCGGATGCGGCATCCGTCGTTCGAGGGGCTCCGCGAGGACAAGTCGCCGGAGGAGGTCGTGCGCGAGATGCCGACACCGGAGAAGGGCTCGCCGTCGCCATCACCCGCGAAGCGGTCCAAACCGGCGAAGGGGCCCGCCGACGCGAAACGGCCCGCGGCCACGCGGGGCGGACGCGGCGATGAGGTGGCCGAGGTCGCGGGCGTGCGGCTCACCCATGCCAACCGCGTCGTCTATCCGTCGCAGGGCGTGACCAAGCGCGATCTCGCCCTGTTCTACGAGTCCATCGCCGATCGGATCCTGCCCCACCTGGCGGGCCGCCCGACGTCCCTCGTGCGCTGTCCCGAGGGCGTGGACAAGGAATGCTTCTATCAGAAGCATTCCGGTCTCAGCGTGCCCGAGAACATTCGCCGCGTGAAGATCCGCGAGAAGAAGAAGGTCGGCGACTACCTCGTGATCGACACGCTGCCCGCGCTCATCAGCCTCGTGCAGATCGGCATCCTCGAGATCCACACGTGGAACTCGGTGGCCGATCGTCTCGAGCGGCCCGACCGCGTGGTGTTCGACCTCGACCCCGCGCCCGACGTTCCATGGACGCGCGTCGTCGCGGCCGCGCGGCTCGTGCGCAAGCTGCTGGAGGGGGTGGGCCTCGAGAGCTTCGTCAAGACCACCGGTGGCAAGGGCCTCCACGTCGTCGTGCCGCTGGCGTCGGGCGTCACGTGGGAGCAGGGCGCTGATTTCTCCCGCGCGATGGCGGAGAGCCTCGCGCGGGAGGACCCTCGCGGCTTCATCGCCCAGATGTCCAAGGCCGCCCGGACCGGCAAGATCTTCATCGACCACTTCCGGAATGCGCGCGGCGCCACCAGCGTGGCCGCCTACTCGACGCGCGCCAAGCCCGAGGCGCCGGTGTCCGTGCCGCTCGACTGGGACGAGCTGTCGTCGCGGCTCAAGTCCGATCACTACACGGTCGCCAATCTCCCGCGACGTCTGGCCGGACTCCGCAAAGATCCCTGGGCGCGCTACTGGACCGTCCGTCAGGAGCTGCCCGCCGAGCTGACCGCGGGCCGCGGATAGCGCCTCGAGGACGCGCGGCGGCCCCAACACACGGAGGATGCACATGGCAACGAGAGCGCTGTGGACGGGGTCGATCGCCTTCGGCCTCGTCACGATCCCCATTCAGCTGCACCGCGCCATCCGCGACACGCGCCCGCGATTCCGGATGCTGCACGCCAAGGACAAGTCACCCGTGAAGTTCGAGCGCGTCTGCCAGCGCGAGGGCCATGCCGTGTCGTTCAGCGAGCTCGTCAAGGGCTACGAGTACGAGAAGGGCAAGTTCGTGGTCCTGACGCGCGAGGAGATCGAGACCGCCGCGCTCGACAAGACGAGCACCGATGGACATCCTCGATTTCGTCGAGAGCGAGGCGATCGACGACCGCTTCTTCGAGACGCCCTACTACGCGGTGCCCGGCAAGGGCGGCGAGCGCGCCTATGCCGTCCTGCGCGACGCCCTGCGCCAGGCCCACAAGACGGGCGTCGGCAAGATCATGCTCCGCGAGGTCCAGCACCTGGCCGCCCTCGAGGCCATCGGCGATGCGCTCGTCATCACGATGATGCGATTCCCCGACGAGCTGGCCGATCTCTCGGACTTCACGTTCCCGAAGGCCCTGCCCGAGAAGTCGCGGGAGCTCGACATGGCCAAGACCCTGATCGACCAGCTCACCGACGAGTGGCACCCCGACAAGTACACGGACGAATATCGCGAGAACCTGATGCGCCTGATTCGCGCCAAGCTCAAGGGCAAGCCGGTGGATCTGAAGGAACCCGAGCCCGACGCCCGCCAGGGCGAGGTGGTCGACCTCATGGAGCGCCTCCGCCAGAGCCTGGGCGGCAGGGCGGCATCAAAACCCTCGCGCACGGCCGGTCGGCGCGAGGCGGCGGCGCCGCGCGCTCGAGCAAGCAAGCGCGCCAGGTCTCCGCGCGCCGAAGGTCCGCGCGTCGCCTGAGCGTAGAACGCTGCAGAGGCGTCCACCGTCGACGCGGCTTCGCCGGCGCATCGATGTTCGGGAGGCATCGGAAGGGCGGAGCCCTCCTACGGCTTGGGAATCTTGAGGGTCTTGCTGATCATCAGGCTGCCCGGAGAGGAGAAAGAGCAGGACGACCAGATGGATCTCCGCGCCGAGCACGCGGACCGGGTACAGGCTCCCCTGGTGAAAGGCGGCCATCAGCAGGCCGAGCGGCACGACGCTTGTCGGAATCGGCGTGCCTTCGAAGTAGCGGACCTTGCCCGTCTCGGCCGCGAGATCGGCCGCCGTGACGTTGTAGCGCGCGAGCCGGCTGACACCGCATCCCACGAAATACATCAGGATGACCTGGTCGAGCCGCGCTGTGGAGGCCCGCGGCGAACCCGATGCAGGCCGGCGCCACGCCGAACGAGATCACGTCGGCGAGCGAGTCGAGCTCACGCCCCATCGGCGACGCCTTGTGGCGCCATCGCGCGATGCGCCCGTCCAGCACGTCGAAGACGAGGGCGAGGGGCACGAAGAGCGCCGCCGTGTAGAGATGCGCGCGGGCGCCGGTGGCGAGGAACTTCATGGCCCAGAACAGGGCGGCCACGCCGCAGAAGCCGTTCGCGATCGTGAAGAGATCCGCCAGGTGAAAATTGCGGATCATCGAGAAGTGCGTGCGCGGACGGGCGCCGAGACCGCCTCGACGCCCGCCCGGGTCAGAAGGGGTGATGGCCGCGCCTGCTCTGCGATGAGGCCGAGGACTACGCGAGTCACGCCGGCGGCACCGGCGGCAGGCAGTTGACCCTGACGTTGGTGAAGTTCGTCACGCTGGAGTTCTCGACCGCTCCGATTGCCGAGCCGATGATTCCCTCCTCGCCCTGATTCTCGACGCCGATAGGGAAGGCTGTCGGCCCGAAGGTCAACGGAGCGCCGATGGCTTCGATGTGGCTGTTTGGATCCGTTCCAGTCTTGTGTTTGTAGGCCTGCCCATGGACTTCGAGCATTGCGCCGACGGTCACCGTCATGACCACGCGATACCAGTTGTTCTCGGCGATGGCCGAGCCGAGCCGCACGCTCACCAACGGCGTGAGGCGGCCGTTCGCGTCGCCCGCGACGGTCGCGAGGGTCAGGAGGTCAGTGTTGCCCGCGTCGTAGAGGATCAGCGCGAGGCCTTTCTTCGTGGGGTCCTGGTTGTACAGAGCCACGACGCCAGCCCCCTTGTTGTTGTTGAAGCGCTGGATGAGGATGTCGGCGCACACCGTCCCGCTCGCGAAGACGACGTCCGCCGCTGGGGTGGTCGGGTCCTGATCGACCATGGTCATCCAAGTGAGACCGCCCGCCCCCGCCGTGCCCGCGATATTCAGCGACGTGTGCCTGGTGCCGCCGAAGTCCTCTCCGGCAGTGAAGGCGCCTGTGCGCACGACGTCGCGGAAGCAATCGGGGATACTGCGAATCGGCGAAGTCAAAGTCGAACTCCCCCGTCGGAAGTGGGCATGGAGGCGGGACCTGGGCCCACGATGTCGTGACAGGCCCGAAGGCCGCCACGCCTGCGATGGCAGCGGCAATCGCCGATCGTCCGATCTTCTTGAGCATAGTCGCGTACCTCCATGTGCGGCGTTGGTCGTTGTGAATAGTGGCCTCGGCCAGCCCGACGCCCGTGCTCTTCTTTCGACCAGCATGTCCGGCAGGTGGCACGTCAGAGTCTCTATGCACCAGGTGTCGGCATCAATCGGGGGATCACCTGACTTATGTGCGGGGATTCGCTGTAGCACTTTGGTCGATATCGTCCTTGGTCGAGGATCTGGCGACGCCGTTGCCGTAGTTCAACGCCGTCGAACTACTGCCCGACTTGCCGACCACAATCAGAATGTCACCTGAATCTCCGGCCCGACTTCCTAGCAGGATGCTTTCAGCATCCTGCGGGTTTCGGAGCCTGTCGGAGAAACCCGGCTAGAGCGATGAGAAGGGTCCAGCTGCGAGGCGGCGCCCGATGGCCGCACGCGAGGCGTAGTCGCTCTACGTTGAGCGTGCGGTCGAGGGCGCCAACGAAGCAGATGGGCCCTTATCATCGCTCTAGGCTCTCCATGATGCCCCGGCACTGCCTCGACCCGCAGGCGCAGGGGGTGCGGTCGCCCCCATTCTTGGTGAAGTTGTAATCCACGGTCAATTCCTCGCCCGGCCGGATCACGCGCAGGCTCATGTACAGGATGTGGCCCTTCATGACGCGGCTCACGAGATTGGGGTCGCAGCTGTGGTTGATGATCTCGGCGCCGCTGCCGTTCACCGCCCCGTCGAGCGTCCAGTAGTCGTCCACGGCGAACAGGTACGTGAACCGCTTGCTGTCCCGCTGCTTGGCCTGCCGCCGGTTGAGCCGCTCGCCGGTGTACTCGATCACCTTTCGGTTCGCCGGGATGCGCTCGGCCGCGTAGACCCCGAGCCGGTGGATCCTGGACGGGCGGATCGCCAGCCGGAAGGGCGCGAACCGCGGGTCGATCCGCGGAGACTTAACGGGAAGCTGAGCCATCACCTAGGGCGCTCGGTCGGGACGGGCCCGCATGAGCGGCTCGAGCTTTTCCTGGGCGCTGGGGCATGTCGTCGCATTCATCGGTCCGAACCGGGCACCACATCCTAGCCCACGGAGGAATTCCCGTACCAGGGGTCCTCATGACAATTCCTGCCGGCGGGGTCGTGGTTCGTCGTCGTGGAGCCCGACTTGGCTTCGCACACGCGTACGCCACGTGAGCGTCAGACCGCTCCAGGTGCTGGAGGAAGCTGCTCGCGGCGCTCGACCCCCCACCCAGGCCCATAGCTGGCGAGACGTCTGCTCAGCCGGCATCCGGACGTGAAGGTGTTGTACATGTCGGGCTATCCGGATGGCGCCCTGGGCGAGCACGGCGTGCTCGAGCCCGGCGCGGTTCTTCTCCAGAAGCCGTTCACGCCGCAGGGGATGGCCGACAAGGTGCGCCAGGTCCTCGACAGAAGCCCGATCCCGACGAATCTCTGAGGAGCCTCGCCCCCGCGGAGTTGAGGCGCGCTCGTGGTGGGCTGATACTCTATCCTCGCAGCCGCTGACCCACCCTGGCATGGCGAGATTCGCACGACTCGATCCTGAGGAGCTGAAGAACGCGAAGGTGAACCGGGCCACGCTCTGGCGTGCCTGGGGATTCGCGCGCGCCTACCGAGGCCGTCTGATCGCCTACCTCGGGACGATCGCCCTCGCCGCCCTGGTCGGCACCGCTCCCTCCCCTGCTCTTCAAGGCATTGATCGACAATGCCCTGCCCCCGGCCATCGTGATCCCGGCCTCGTCAACTGGCTCTTCGTCATCGCGGTGGTGGTGGCCGTGGTCATCACCGGCCTCAACCTGGTGAACCGGTGGCTGGGCTCCACGATCGGCGAAGGCCTGATCTACGACCTCCGCGTCGCGCTCTACGACCACGTCCAGCGGATGCCGATCGCCTTCTTCACCCGGACGCAGACCGGCTCGCTCATGTCCCGGCTGTCGAACGACGTCCTCGGAGCGCAGCAGACCGTCGGGACGGCCGCGAGCGGGACGTCGGATCTCTTCACGCTCGTGTTCACGCTCGCCGCCATGCTGACCCTGTCGTGGAAGGTGACGCTGCTGTCGCTGGTCGTGATCCCCGGCTTCGTGCTCCTCGACCGGCGCCTCGCCCACCACCTGGCCGCGCTGTCCCGGCGCCGCATGGCGATCAATGCCGATCTGTCCTCGACGATGACCGAGCGCTTCGGCGTCTCGGGGGCCTTGCTGGTCAAGCTGTTCGGCCGCCCGGCCGCCGAATCGCGGACGTTCTCGGACCTGGCGGCCAAGGTGCGAGACTCCGGCGTGGAGCATGCCGTCGTGAGCCGCGTCTACTACGCCACCCTCGCGCTCGGCGGCGCGCTGGGCACCGCCGCGGTGTACTGGCTCGGCGGCCACGCCGTGATCGAGGGCGCGATCCAGATCGGCACGCTCACGGCGCTGGCCGCCTACGTGGCCCGCCTGTACTCCCCCTCACCGACCTCGCCTCGGCCCGAGTCGATCTGCTCACCGCCCTGGTGTCGTTCGACCGGGTCTTCGAGGTCCTCGACGCGCCGCGGGCGGTCAGGACAAGCCGGGGGCAGAGCCGCTCGACGCCCGCGGCCCGGTCCTGGGGCGCATCGAGGTCGACAACGTGTGGTTCCGGTATCCGGCGCCCTCCGAGGTGTCCGTGGCCTCGCTCGAGGCGGGCGGCGGGCCGGCCGGCGGCCTGTCCACCGAGCCGTCGGAGCCGATCCTTCGCGGCGTGTCGTTCGTGGCCGAGCCCGGCCAGGTCGTGGCCCTGGTGGGACCGAGCGGGGCGGGCAAGACGACGCTCACCTCCCTCATCCCCCGGCTCTACGACGTGACCTCGGGGCGGTGCGCATCGACGGCCGGGACGTTCGGGACGTGACGCTGCAGTCGATCGCCGATGCCATCGGCGTGGTGAGCCAGGATCCCCATCTGTTCCACGACTCGATCAGCGCCAACCTGCGCTATGCGCGACCGGACGCGACCGGCGCCGAGGTCCTCGAGGCGTGCCGGGCCGCGCGCATCCACGACGTCATCATGGCGCTGCCCGACGGCTACGAGACCCTGGTGGGGGAGCGGGGCTACCGCTTGTCGGGAGGCGAGAAGCAGCGCCTCGCCATCGCCCGGGTGCTGCTCAAGCGCCCCGCCATCGTCGTGCTCGACGAGGCCACGGCGCACCTCGACTCCGAGAGCGAGGCCCAGATCCAGGAGGCGCTCGCCACCGCGCTCGCCGGCCGCACGTCGATCGTGATCGCGCACCGACTGTCGACCATCGCCGCGGCCGACCAGATCCTCGTCCTCGACCGGGGGCGGATCGTGGAGCAGGGGCGCCACGACGACCTGCTGGCGGCGGGCGGCCTCTACCAGGAGCTGTACGAGACGCAGTACGCCAGGACCTCGCCGGTGCCGGCCGGGCCGGCGCCACCTTGACTGCTCGTCTGACTGTCCGTACGCTGCCCATGGAATTCGCGACGCATCCGACCCCCACGCCCGGAAAGGAGAGTCCCATGGCTCGTCACCTGCTCCGCAACAGCGTGTTCGTCGCCGCCTGTGCCGCCCTCGTGTGCGTGTTCTTCGCCGGAGCGTCATACGCCGACGAGACCTGCAACTCGCCGTACATGTCCAAGCTGATCAAGGGACAGGAGGACTACGTCTACGTCTGGGCGCTCGGCGTCGATGGTGCTCGGCGACGGGTCGGACAAGCTGGTGACCGTGGACGTCCACCCGAAGTCCAAGCGCTACGGCAAGGTGATCAGCTCCGTCTCGATCGGATCCCGCAACGAGGCGCATCACATGGGCTTCACCGACGATCGGCGCTTCCTCTGGGCGGGAGGCCTCTCGGACAGCAAGATCTACGTCTTCGACATCGCGACCGATCCGGCGAAGCCGACGCTGGCCCGGACCATCGCCGACCTCGGCGAGCGCGACCGGCTATCTCGGGCCGCATACCTACTACGCCCTGCCCGGCCGGATGCTCGTGCAGGCGCTGTCCAATACCAAGGACAAGAGCGGCGTCACCGGGATGGCCGTGTACAACAACAAGGGCGAATACATCGCCTCCTATGCCATGCCGACGGAGGGCGGCGGCGACGGGTACGGCTACGACCTCGCCGTCAATCCGAAGAAGAACGTGCTCCTCACCTCGAGCTTCACCGGGTACACCAACTACATGAGGCCGCTCGGCGAGCTCGTGCAGGATGCCGAGGCCATGAAGCGCTTCGGCGCCACCATGGCCGCGTGGGACCTGAAGGCCATGAAGCCGACGAAGATCTTCAGCGTCCCGGGCGCGCCGCTCGAGATCCGCTGGTCGCTCGCCCCGGCGGACAACTGGGCGGTGACCGCGGCGGCGCTGACGTCCAAGATCTGGCTCGTCAAGCAGGACGGCGGCGGCGAGTGGCAGGCCAAGGAGGTGGCCACCATCGGCGACCCCGCGAAGATCCCCCTGCCCGTCGACATCAGCATCACGCGCGACGGCAAGGGGCTCTGGGTCAACACGTTCATGGACGGGACGACGCGCTATTTCGACCTCAGCAACCCGGAAGCGCCGAAGCAGACCTACGCGAAGGTCACCGGCAAGCAGGTCAACATGATCTCCCAGAGCTGGGACGGCAAGCGCGTCTACATCACCTCGTCGCTGCTCGCGAACTGGGACAAGGGCGGCGCCGACAACGAGCAGTTCCTCCGCGGCTTCACCTGGAACGGCGTGGAGCTGACCCCGGCGTTCGAGGTCGATTTCACGAAGGAGAAGCTGGGCCGCGCCCATCACATGAAGCTCGGCTCGAAGTCGCTGCGCGCCGGCCCAGTGATCCGCCCGCGAGCGCTCGCGCTGCTCGCGGGCCTCGCCTGCGCGTCCGCCCTGCCGGTCTCCGGTCACGATGCTAGAGCCCCTGCCCGCGCTCGACTTCGAGCCGCCCCGCCCGGGCACGTACACGCTGCACCGCATCATGGCGGCTCCCGACGGCGAGGTTCTGGGCGTCGACGGGCGCCCGCAGCGGCTGTCCCACTTCACGCGCGAGCGCATCACCGTGCTCGGATTCATCTACACGACGTGCGTCGACCCCGAGGGCTGTCCGCTCGCCTACCGCGTGTTCGATACGGTCCGAGAGGCGATCGTCGCCACCGCCCGCGCTGCGCGACAAGGTCCGCCTGGTGACGCTGTCGTTCGACCCCGCGCGCGACTCGCCGTCGGCGATGCGCGCGTACGCGGGCAGCCGGGTGACCGGCGACGCGGGCGGAGCTGCCGCTGGTACTTCCTCACCACGCGGTCGGCCCGCGCGCTGATGCCCCTCGTCGAGGGGTTCGGACAGGACGTCCGCCTCACCGTCGACCGGTCGAGCGGCCGGCCGCGGCGCGAGCTGTCGCACGTGCTCAAGGTGTTCCTGATCGACCGCGCGGGGTTCATTCGCGAGATCTACACGTCCACGTTCCTGCACCCGCAGACGCTGCTCAACGACATCGAGACGCTCGTCATGGAGGACGGCTCGGCCGGGCCGCGCTAGCCCAGATGCTAGCCGGTCAGCCGGCGCGCGGTCGCCCCCGGACCGCAGGGCGCGCCGGCGTCAGGGGCCTCGACCTTGGGAGACCGAAGAGGCCGCTGCCGATGATCACCGCGGCCCCAGCCAGATCCCGGGGACGTGACCGAAGATGACGTAACCGACGAGCGAGGCTGCGCAGAGCAGAGAGGCAGCCTGTAGCACCCTCCGGCGGCGGTCGCCCCGTCCGTGGGCCCCGTCCCCGTGACATAATCTGCCAGACTCAGACACCGGCCGCCCCAGGAGCCAGGAGCCCGATGCCACCGCCAGGGGTACACTCGACCGCACGAATGCTGACTCCGGTCACCAGCGTCACCGTCAGGAGCTTTCTGCCTT
>ERZ1370068.7287-contig-6214_pt1 | contig 35092 bp, 40 predicted proteins | sample MGYA00561227_ERZ1370068 | MGnify/ENA primary metagenome ERZ1370068 (study PRJEB38410, sample SAMEA6850437) | metagenome | study: Metagenomic assessment of the ecological functions of the soil: analysis of the soil microbiota associated with the...
GGTTACGTATTGCTTTGTCGGTGCCGTACGGGCTCGGCTGGACGATGACGCACGCGCTTCCATGCCGAGCCCCGGCGCGGGTGCGGCGCGCAGCTCGGCGACGGGTGGCGTCCGGCGGCGCGTGTACTTTCGCTGCGCGTCGTACAGGGAAAGCCGCAGCCTCGAACACATGCACATGGCAATCGCAGGCGTGCTTCAGAGCTTGATGTCCCTCACCTGCTTTACCCGCTTCTGCGATTCGGCCATGAGGAAGCCGAGGTCGGTGCCGGTCGAGACGTAGCGCGCGCCCATCTTCACGAACTGCGCGACGAGATCGGGACGCGACGACGAGGCCGCCGACGCCGACGTGCTTGCCGCGCTTGCGGCACGCGGCGATGGTGCGCTCGTAGGCGTCGCGCAGCTTCGGGTGGTCGTACTCGCCCGGGATGCCGAGGTCGGCCAGGAGATCGTTGCTGCCGATCATCACCATGTCGACGCCCTCGACGGCGATGATCTCGTCCATCGCCGCGAGCGAAGCCGCCGACTCGAACTGCACCATCACCGTGCGTCGCCGCGTTCAGCGCCGGCAGCGCCTGCGCCGCGGGCACGCTGCGGTAGCCGAGCTGCGGCAGGCCGCCGGAGAGGCCGCGGCTGCCGAGCGGCGGGTACTTGGCGGCCGCCACCACCGCGCGCGCTTCGGCCGCGGAACGCACGCCCGGCGCGATCACGCCCAGCGCGCCGCCGTCGAGCACGCGCGAAATGTATTCGGGAGTATTCGCCGGCACGCGCACGAAGGCCGGCACGCCGGCCTCGAGCGCCATGATGCAGAGCTGGCTGGTGGTCTCCATCGAGAAGCTCGAGTGCTCGAGGTCGATGTAGAGGCTGTCGAAGCCCGCGCTCTTGGCGATGCGCACGATCTCGACCGTCGGCACGAGGCGCACGGTGATCGAGGCGACGCACCTCGCCGCGCTGCAGCTTTCCTGACGCTGTTGCTCGCAATTCGTGCGACTGCGACATCGCAACCCCTCGAAGCGACACTTTCAGTTCTTCGGCCCATTCTAGCCGCGCGTTGCGGCATGGCGCGATGCTTGCAGCTATGTGCAGTTGGCCCTGTGGGCCACCTTTCAAACAGGAGACCACTGCATGTGTGCGCAAGCTTCTGCGGCGCTGCGTTATCGCCGGCCTAATGGCCGTTTCGTTCAGCGCCTTCGCGGCGGATGGAGCCTGGAAGCACCAAAGCCGGTCCCACCGACAAAGACAAGAGCAAGGCAGAGCGGGCAGACGAAGAAAGCCACTCCCGCAGCCGGCTCGACGTCGGGCATGACCGAGAGGCCCGCGCCGTCCGCGGCACCGGCGCCCTCACCGGCACCAACACCGGTCGACACTCCGAAAAAGGCCGACTAGAGACCAGTTTTCAGTTGTAGGCGAGGGCGGGCCTAGGCCCGCGCCTTCTTTTTCCGGCTCCCGGCTCGCGTAGGCGGAGTAAAACAGATCGAAGACCTTGGCTGCCTCGGCGAAAGTTCGATCGTCGCCACCGGCCTTCGCCTTGATCCCTTGCAGCAGGGTCTCCAGTCCCCTCGCTTCGGCCACCGGGATGCCGCCCGGCATCGAGGTAGTGGACGACTTGGCCGATCGAGACGAGCGCGGGGTCGCGCTCGAGGTCGGAAGCTCCGCCAGCAGCACTTCGAAGGTGACGCGGCTTTCGAGATGCGTGAATTCGGCGCCATCGAAATCGAAGCCGATGGCCGCCTTCGGCCGGTCGCGCGGGCCGCTCGAGCCAGACGAAGCGGCCGTCGGGTCGATGAAGCGCTTGACCAGCCATGCGCTCGCCGAGGCGGTCCACCCAGAGATCGCTGCGGGTCGCCCACACCCGGCGACGGTAGCGCGCCGGGTCGAGGCGGCGCACCCTGCCCTTCCCGCGCGCGGCTCGTCTGGAGCGAGCAGGCTGCGCGCGTCGCTTCGAGCGCCGCCAGAGCCTGCTGCGCCTGCTGCCGCGCTCGCCGGGGAAATAGTCGGTCTCCGCGAGCGCCTGATAGGCGCGGCGCAACCTCTGCACCAGAGTATCCGCCTTGCGCCCACCGAGGCGCGCGAGGCCGCGCTTCGCCGCCGCGAGCTTCGCCACCAGGGCGCCGTACTCGCCGCTGCGGTCGAAAAGCCGGCGCAGGTACTCGAGCTGCGCCGGGCTGGTGGGCTCCAGCTCCACCGTCATCGCAAAACCGCCGACGGCGCGCACCTCGGATTCCACCTGCTCGAGCACTTTGGCCTGCGCCGCACCCGTGGGTAGCAAATAGACCCCGTCGCGCAGCACGCCGCAGCCGCTGCTCTTGAGCGAGCGCCAGACGCGCATCCGCACCGTCGAGCGTCCGGTCGGCAGGCTGGTGAGAAGGGCGACGAACATTGGTGTTGACCTTATCACATATATGTAGTAGTATCTACGCCTTCGTGGGCGACCTTCAGGTGCCCAGCCGGGTTCGAATCGCAGGCACCCGGTCCTAAAGGACGCTTCGTCTCAAGCTCTGCTCCAGTTCCTCCGGGAATCCGGGGAAGGAGTAAGCATGAGACTCATCCAAGCCTTCTTCAGTGCAGCGTTCTTTTTCTCGAGCATGGGATGCGACGCCGCCGATCGGGTTCCTGGCAGCTGACCCGCAATGGGGTCGTCGTGCAGGACACCGGCCGGACGACGCGGGTGCCGCTACCCGATTGGATCTATGCCGGACCGCGCTTCAGCTGCGCTCCCGCGCTCGCGGTCGGACCGAACTGGCGAGGCCGTGGTCAACGAGCGATGTCGTGCCGACGCTCTGGCGAGTCGATCCGCGGACGCTCGCGGTGACGCGCCACGAGCTCAAGCTCGATACCGACAACGACAAGGACGTCGGCTTCATCGATCTCGCCTGGGAAGTGAAGCGAAGGCGCCTATTCCGCGGTGAGCACCGCCGACGGCGCGCTCTGGCGGATCGATCGCGAGCTGAAAGCGGCGCGGAAGGTCGACCGCTCGCTCGCCGGGCGCTACTTGCCGCCAAACATTTGGCGAAGCAGCCGCGCAGCAGATGCGCAGCCTGCCACCTGCGGGCTTCGTCAGCCCGATAAGCGCACGCGGAACGATTTCTACTGCTGCGGCTTGCCGCCGCCCTCGCCCGAGATCGCCTCGACCAGCTGCCACATCGTCTGGTCGGCCCAGAACTCGGGTCGGCCTCGATGCGGCGGTCGCCTTCGGCCCGCACGTCGGGCTTGATGCCGCTGGCGCTCGCAGAAGCCGTGCCAGGAACTGCTTGATCTCTTCGGCGCTCATGGGAATCATGAGGCGGATTTTACAAACAAGTCTAGACGGGCTCCATGCCCGTGCTTGCGCTAGCACGGCGGCCGACGACGCGGATAAAGGCCAGCCACGCCCGGGCGGCGTCGCCCTCCCCTGGGCGGCGACGTGCCCCGCCGGAGAAAGTCGGGATGATCCACGGGTCGGCCGGCAGAGGACCGACGATATCGATGCCGGCCGAGAACGGCAACAGCTCGCTCATCTGCTGGAAGCCGATTTCCGCCTCGCCGCGCGCGACCAGCGGCCCGACCGCCGTTGCCGGGGGCGTCTGCGTGCTCTTCGGCTTGGCTCCTCGGCGATGCCCATTTCTGGATCAGCTCGACAGAGGTAAACACCGCTCGGACCGCTGCCTGAATAGGCGATCGATTTCGCCGCGCGCAGCGCGCCTTCACCGCCTCGCCCGAGGCGATGTCGACGCTTCGCGCCCTTCTTCACCGCCACCGCGACGCCGGACTTAGCAAGGTCCACGACCGCCGAAACCTGCCCAGGGATTTGAGGCTCGCCGAGCGCCTTCTGCGAGGCGATGACCATGTCGGCGCTCTCGCCCGCCTTGATGCGCTTCAGGATGTCGACCATGCCGAGCCACTCGGTGTCGAGCTTGTGCTTGCTCTTCGCCTGGAAGGCGGGGCGAGCTCGAGATACGGCTTCCTTGATCGCGAGCTGAGGACGGGACGCGCATCAGTCGATCCTCGCGCCCGCCGCGTGGCGTTGACGATGCACGCTCCATGCGGGCGAAGTCCCCTGCAGGGCAGCTTGCCGAACGCGTCGGGCGAGCGCGCGGCTCGACGCTGCTGCCAGGCGATCGAGGATCGCCGGGTCCCTGAGCAGCGCGCCCACGGCGCGCGTTCATCTCGCTCGACCGTCGCCTTCGGCATCCCGGCCGGGGCCGAGCAGGCCGATCCAGGAATCAGAACTCGTAGCCCGAGAGGCCGCTCTCGGCGATGGTCGGCAGCTCGGGCGCGAAGCGCGAGCGCTTAGCGCCGCTCACGCCGAGCATCTTGCACGCGCGCATCCTCGGGCGAGGGCAGCGCGCCGGATCGTCGAGGCGATCACCGCGTGCGCCCGGCCGACCAGCGACCTCTGGATCGCCTCGTTGGTCGCCTTGAACGGGATGTGCACCATCTCGACGCCGGCGAGGCTCGGTGAAGTACGCCATCGACAGGTGCGTGGCGCTGCCGGTGCCGGCCGAGGCGAAATTGAACTTTGCCAGGATCTTTCTTCAAGAAGGATAATCAATTCCTGGACGGATTTGGCCGGCAGCTCGCCATTGACCATCAGCACGTAGTCGACGTTGCCGATGTGCGCCACGGGCGTGAAGTCGCGCAGCGGGTGGTACGGCAGCTTGGCGTAGACGTGGCCGGTGATGGTGTGGCTCGCCGCGCGCGAGCAGCAGCGTCGTGCCGTCGGGCGCGCTCTTCGCCACCGAAGCGTTGCCGATGGTGCCGCCGGCGCCGGTGCGGTTCTCGACAATGACGGTGCGGCCGATCTTCGCGCCGAATTCCGTGTTGATCGAGCGGGCGATGATGTCCTGTACGCCGCCCGCGGCGAAAGGCACGACGATGCGCACGGTCTGTGCCGTTGCGAGCGAGCGGCATCGCCAGCGCCGCGAGTAGACTTGCCAGCCTTCAAAAGGAGAGCCTGCATGGCGAAAGCATACTGGATTACCTGCTACCGCTCGATCAACAACCCCGACGCGCTCGCCGCCTACGCCAAGCTCGCCGGCCCCGCCATCCAGGCTGCCGGCGGCAGGTTCCTGGTGCGCGGCACGCCGGCGAAGACCTACGAGGCGGGCATGAACCAGCGCACCGTGGTCACCGAGTGGGAGAGCGTCGCCGCGGCCGTCGCCGGCCACGACAGCCCGGGCTACAAGGAAGCTTGCGCGCGCTCGGCAACGCCGCCGAGCGGGACATCAGGATCGTGGAGGGCGCAGCCTGAATGCTTGAAGTCGTGCATCTTTGATGATCGGGCGTGAACGCCGGGCGGCGTCCAGGTCGGCTCGCCCTGCCCTTCGAGGTGTTCGCGCCAGCCATAGCGCCTGCGAGCGGATCGGCGAGACAAAGGGATAGAGCTTGCCGCCGATCTCCGCCACGTCGCCAAGCGCGTAGATCGCAGGGTCCTTGGTGCGGAAGGCGCCGTCGACGACGATGCCCCGCGCGGTTTCGAGAGCCAGCATCCTTCGCCAGTTCGATTCTCGGCGCGAAGCCGGTGGAAACGACGATGCCGTCGAACGGCCCCGCATCGCCTTGCGTGGTGAAGACCATGTGGCGGTCGAGGCCGCGCACGTCCTGCCCGTAGCGCACCTCGACGCCGCGCGCCACGAAATGCTCGTGCAGCGCCTGCGATTGCGTCTCGTCGAGGCTGCAGCTCGAGCAGCCGCGATTCGCGATGGAAGATCGTCACGCGGTCGCCGGCCTTGTGCAGGTCGGAGGCCAGCTCGCAGCCGATCAGGCCGCCGCCAATGACGCGCCCAGTGGGCGGTCTTGCCCTCAGCCCGGTCTTCGCATGGCGCCGGCGCAGGGTCAGCAGGTCGTCAGAGGCTGTTCAAGGTGCAGGATATGCGGCTGCGAGGTCATCAGAGGCGGCGGAATGCGCGCCGCCGAGCCGGTGGCGAGGACGAGCAGGTCGTAGTCGAGCTCGTCGATCGCCTCGACGCGCTTGCCCGCGACAACCTTCACGCCCTTGAGCGCGGCAAACGGCTTCAGCACGATCTTCGCCGCCGCCTCGTCGCTCAAGGCCATGCCGTGCGACAGGCGCGGCCGCGAGTAGTAGCCGAGCGTCTCGCTCGTGATCAGCGTCACTTCGTGCCGCACGGCGGCGGCCTCGGCGAAGGTGACGCCGGCGAGTCCCGAGCCGATTACGACAATGCGCATTCGAATTTACGCATGCTTGCCGCCGATGCGCGCCATGACGTTGGCGACGATGCGGTCGCAGCGATCGCCGGCGAAGCCGAACGCATCCTCGTAGGCGAGGTCGACCTCCGCCGCGAGCGACTCGCGCAGCAGGCTGCGCGCGCGGAAGAAGCGCGAGCGCACGGTCGCCGCCGGGATGTTCAGCACGTCGGCGGTCTCCTCGACCGACAGCTCCTCCACCGCGCGCAGCATGAACACCGGGCGGTAGGCGTCGGGAAGCGCGTCGATGCGCTTCTCCAGCAGTTTTCTCATCTCGGCGCGCTCGGCCGAGCGCTCGGGTCCCTTGCTCATGCTTCCTTCCGGTATCTGGTTGATCTCTTCGAGGCTGTCGATGGAGCGGATCGGCACGATCGTGTCGCGGCGCTTGCTCTTGCGCAGGCGCTGCAGCGCCTCGTTGGCGACGATGCGCGCCAGCCAGGTCGAGACCTTCGCCTCGCCGCGGAACTTGCCCATCGCCTGATAGGCCAGAACATAGGCGTCCTGCAGCGCGTCCTCGGCCTCGGCGTCGTCGTGCAGGATCGCCCGCGCGGTGCGGAACAGCATCCGGTTGTGCTGCCGCATCAGAACCTCGAATTCGGCGCTGTCGGCAACGCGATTAGACGTTGTTTTCATAGGGTCTTTCAATTCAGGTTACGCTGCATTCGATGACGCCACTTGCCGCCGCGTTCCGACGCCCGATGGACCTGCCAACGGCCCGGCTTTCCAACAGTTTCGTCGCCGAGCTGCCCTGCCGGGCGCCAATGTACCACGCCAGGTGATCGTGCCTACAGCGCGACGCCCGTAGCGGCACCGAAGCTCCTGGCATGGTCGAGCGATCTCGCCAGCCGAACTGGGTCTTGCACGCCCTTCTCTCCCGGTCGGTCGAAATTCTGGCCGGCAATTTGCTAACGCCGGGAATGCAGCCTTATCGCCGCGCGCTACGGTGGGCACCAGTTCGGCAACTGGGCGGGGCAGCTCGGCGACGGCCGGGCGATCACGCTGGGCGAGATCAACGGCCAGGAGCTGCAGCTCAAGGGCGCGGGCCTGACGCCCTACTCCCGCACCGCCGACGGCCGCGCGGTGCTGCGCTCGTCGCTGCGCGAGTTCCTCTGCAGCGAGGCGATGCACTGGCTCGGCGTGCCGACCACGCGCGCGCTGTCGCTGGTCGCCACCGGCGAGCCGGTGATCCGCGACATGTTCTACGACGGCCATCCCGCGCCCGAGCCGGGCGCGATCGTCTGCCGCGTCGCGCCGTCGTTCGTGCGCTTCGGCAACTTCCAGATCCTTGAGGACGACCTCAAGAAGAAGCTCGCGGACTATGTGATCCGTCATCACTATCCCTGGTTTGAGTTATGCAGATTTTTCCAGGAAGTCTGCCGCCGCACCGCTCTTCTGATGGTCGACTGGATGCGCCTCGGCTTCGTGCACGGCGTGATGAACACCGACAACCTCTCGATCCTCGGCGTGACGATCGACTACGGCCCCTACGGCTGGCTCGAGGGCTACGACCCGCAGTGGACGCCGAACACCACCGACCTTCCGGGCCGGCGCTACTGCTACGGCAACCAGCCGCAGATCGCCCTCTGGAACCTGACTCGCCTGGCGGAATCGCTTCTGCTGGCCTTGGTGGAGAAGGACTCGCTGGAAAAAGGCGCTCGAGCTCTATGCCGCCACCTATCAGGACGCAGATGACGAGCGCGCTGGCGGACAAGCTCGGCCTCGACGCGGTCGACGAGCCCGCTGATGACGGGGCTCTTCAGCGTGCTCGGCAGCGCGGAGACCGACTTCACGCTCTTCTTCCGCAACCTGGCGAAGGTCGAATCGCCTTCGGACATCGAAGTCCTGCGGCCGGCTTTCTACGCCGAGCCCGACGCCGCGACGGTCAGCTCGTGGCTCGCGCTCTATCTCGCCCGCGCCAAGCCGGGGCGCGCCGAGCGCATGAACGCGGTGAACCCGAAATACATCTTCCGCAACTACCTCGCGGTGCAGGCGATCGAGGCGCTGGAGAAAGGCGACGCGTCCGTGCTCGAGCGGCTGATGCGGGTGCTTGGCGCGACCGTACGACGAGCAACCGCAGGAAGAGGACCTTGCGGCGCGGCGGCCCGAGTGGGCGCGCGATCGCGCCGGATGTTCCGCGCTTAGCCTGCAGTTCCTAGCTCAGACCTGATCCAGTCGTCGATCAGCGCTTCGTAGATCGCGACCGCCTCGCCGATGCGCTCCATGTTGCAGTACTCGTCGGTCTGGTGCGCCATCTGCGCCTCGCCCGGCCCGAGCACCACGGTCGGCGCGCCGGCGTAGACCTTGAGCAGGTTGGCCGCGTCGGTCATGTAGGTCGCGGTGCGCGCCCTGGGCTTCTTGCCGAGCACCGGCTTGCAGATCTCGAACACGCGCTGCATCCACTCGTCGTCGGGCGCGGTCCACACCGGCGGGAGATCGGAGAAGACTTCGACGTCGGCCTTGCCCAGCAGTGTTTTCAAACGGGAGATGAGTTTCTTGTGATCCACACCCGGCACGGTGCGGATGTCGACGCCGATCTTCGCCAGGTCGGGCACCAGGTTGACGCCGCTGCCGCCCTCGAAGGTGCCGACGTTCATCGTCGGCTCGCCCATGATGGGGTGCTTCCTCGCCTTGAAGTCGAATGCCTCGAGCTTCGCCACCGCGCGCGCCGCCTTGTAGACCGCGTTCTCGCCGAGCTGCGGCATCGAGCCGTGCGCCGAAACGCCGCGGAACGAGGCGTGGAACTTGAGCGAGCCCTTGTGGCCGACGAACGGGTAGTTCGAGGTCGGCTCGCCGACCACGATCGCGCCCGCCTTGCCGAGCAGCTGGGTCTCGGCGAGCTTCTTCGAGCCGATGCAGCCGCCTTCCTCGGCGGCGGTGAGGACCATCACCACGCCGGGCGTGCCGGAGAGCTTCTTCGCCATGCTGCGCGCCGCGATCAGGATCGCCGCCACGCCGGCTTTCATGTCGGAGCTGCCGCGGCCGTAGAGCTTGTCGCCCGCGGTCTCGCCCGCGAACGGATCGTGCGACCACTTGCGCGTGCCGAGCGAGACGACGTCGAGGTGCCCGGTGAGGCAGAGCGGCGCCTTCGTCATCCGAGCCGCCGGCGCGCGCGATGACGCTGGTGCGGCTGTCGGCGTACTCGTGGTACTCGACCTTGTAGCCCCACTCCTGGAGCATCGCGCCGGCGTGGCGGGCGCAATCGCGCTCGCGGCCGGGCGGGTTGATGGTGTCGAACTGCAGCAGGGTCTTGGTGAGGGCGACGGCGTCCATGCGCAGATTTTACTCGGGCTGTGCGACCATTGAGTCCGGGAGGAGGACGATGGCCGTTTTGCGAATTGCCCGCATGGGCAACCGGTGCTGCTGCAGCCGTGCGGAGCCGGTCGCCGATCCCACGGCGCCGGAGATCCGCAAGCTCGCCGCCGGACATGCAGGACACGATCGAGGACATCGGCGCGAGCGGCATCGCCGCGCCGCAGGTGTTCGTCGCCGAAGCGCGTCGTCGTCTACCGCATGATTGCGTCGAGGATTCCGCCCGGCTCGGGCCTGCAACCTCGCCCCTGGACCGTGATGGTGAATCCCGTGATCACGCCCAAGACCGAAGTGAAGCGCGACGTCTGGGAGCGTTGCCTCTCGGTTCCCGGCCTGCACGGCAAGGTTCCCGCGTACACCGACATCACGATTACCTACAAGACCCTTGAAAACAAGACCGTGAGCCATGAGGCGACGAGCTCCTGGGCCGCGCTGCTGCAGCACGAGTGCGACCACCTCGACGGCATCCTCTACCCGATGCGCATGACCGACCTTTCGCTCCTCGCCTACAACGAGGAGCCGGGCCGCTCGCCCTCGAGCTGAAAAAGGAGAGAAGAACATCGACCCGTTGTTCGTCGACCTGGTCATGCGTTGGCCTGGAAAGGACAAGCTATGAGCAATCTCACCGGCGGCTGCCTCTGCGGCGCGATCCGCTACAGCGTCGGCACCGCCGATCACCGAGCTGCGCCACTGCCACTGCCGCGACTGCCAGAAAGCTTCCGGCGCGCACGGCGCGGTGGTCGCGGTCATCCGCGCGACAAGTTCAAGCTCGAGAAGGGCACGCCCAAGCGCTACGCCGGCAAGGCGGCGAGCGGCCGCACCCTGTACCGCTTCTTCTGCGGCGACTGCGGCTCGCGCGCTCTTCGGCCAGCGCGAGACCATGCCGGAGATGATGACGCTGCGCGCCGGCACGCTCGACGATTCCGACAGACCTGAAGATCACGATGCACATCTGGACCGGAGCGCGCGCCCGTGGTCGTACATCGATCCGCAGCGCGACGCAGCACGAAGGACAGCCCTAGGAGGGAACAGTGGCGACACAGCCCGTACAGCAGATGGTCGATCCGCACGACGTCGTCATGACCGGCGAGAACTCGTTCATCCGCCTGTCGAAGGACGGCGGCAAGAGCCTCGTCACCCGCGCCAGCCACTGGCGAGTGCTCTGGTCGCCCGCCGGACAAGGGCATGTCCTGTTCCTGGAGACGAGATTCGATCCAGCATCTATTCGGACAACGTCGGCATGACCCGCTACCTGCAGCAGCAGCATCGAGAAGCTGCTGCACGAGCCTTTGCTCGACAAGATACTTCCGGTCATCGACGCAAAGTTCGAGCGCACCGGCCACTCGCTCGCGACGGTGGAAGAACGAGTTGTTTCAGAGACACTGGAAATCGTCATGTCGTGGTGGGATCTCATCAATCCCTTCATCCTCACCATGCCGCCGGGCGCGATGAAGCGCCCGCTCGGCGTCTACAGCACCTTCATCCCGGCGCGCGCCGCGCAGCTGACGGTGAACGGCGAAGCCTGCGCCCGGCGCGGTGTTCGAGCAGGAGCGCTTCGGCAAGCCGTCGTCGAGCTGCTGCCTCGCGTGGTCGGAATCCTGGACGAGGCCCCGCAAATGAAAACTTCCTGCCCTTCATGGAGCCGGTGTGGCGCGCGCTCTCCCCTAGGCCTACACGCTGATCCGCGTCTCGACCGGCGCGATCTTCATTCCACACGGCGTCGCCGAAGCTCGCTCGGCCCGCAGCGCTTGGCTCGGCGTGCTCGAGCTCGTCGCCGGCGTGCTCATCGTCCTCGGGCGTCGCGCCGCGCGTGATGGCGCTCGCTTCTCGCGCTCGACGTCGGCTGGTTCATCGCCCTCAACATCGACAAGGGCTGGCTGTGGACGCGCGGCGGCGTGCAGTACCACGTGTTCCTGCTCGGCTTGCTGATCGCGGTGATGATCGGCGGCTGGTGGTCTGCACGTCAATGCAAAACAAGATCTTTCGAGAAACTTCCATTCGAGTCCGGCGCTCGGCTATGCGCTGGCCCGCGTCTGGATGGCGCTGCTCATCCTGCCGAGCGGCTGGGAGAAAGTGTTCGACAACGGCGTGGCGCGCATCGCCGCCGGCAACGTGCTGAAGACCGGCTTCTACCCGCCGATGTTCTGGGCGTGGTGGGTGGCGATCCTCGAACTGGTCGGCATGATCATGCTCGCCGCCGGGCTGCTGACGCGCCCGATCGCGTTCATGTTCTTCGTCGAGATGGCGGTGATCATGATGACGATCCAGATGCCCAACGGCTACTTCTGGACCTCGCGCGGCTGCGAGTTCGCGTTGCTCCTGACGATCGTCAGCTTCGCCTTCGTGATGGCGGGCGGCGGGAAATACTCCCTCGACCGGCGCATCGGCCGCGAATTCTGAGATACGGGTAAACTCCCGCCCGTGAAGCTGATCGCGCTGCTCTTGCCGTTTCTCCTGGTGGCCTGCGCCAGCGCCCCGGGAGAACGTGGCGTCTGCGTCGGATAGAAACGCCGCCGATCGCGCTGCCGGCAGCGCGGCGAAGATGGTCGGCAAGCCCTACCGGTACGGCGGCGCCTCGCCGAGCGGCTTCGATTGCAGCGGCCTGATCCTGTTCAGCTACAAGCAGGCGGGCGTCTCGCTGCCGCACAACACCTCGCAGCAGCGGCGCGCCGACGCAGCACGTCAAGCTCGCCGAGCTGCGCCGCGGCGACCTGCTGTTCTTCGACCAGGAAGGCAAGAAGCACTCGCACGTCGGCATCTATCTCGGCGAGCGCCGCTTCGTGCACGCGCCCTCCTCGGGCAAGCACGTGCGCAACGACAGCCTCGACAGCCCGTACTGGAAGAAGCACCTCTCCGAGGCTCGGCGTCTAGCTTCTTAAAGTAGTTCCCAAGTATCATCGCCGCGAGGAGGAACTACCGATGGCCGCGTCTGCTCGCGATCGCCCTGATGTCCCTTCTCGCTGGTACGGCGAGCGCGGCATGGCCGGACAAGCCGATCACCATGATCGTCGCCTACTCGCCGGGCGGGGGCACCGACCTGATCGCCCGCGCGGTGCAGCCATACCTCGAGAAGTACCTCGGCGGCGAGCGCGAAGGTCGTGATCGTGCACCGGCCGGGCGCGGGCGGCGAGATCGGCTTCGCCGCCATCGCCAACGCCGCGCCCGACGGCTACACCATCGGCTTCGTCAACACGCCGCCGCTGATGACCATCCCGATCGAGCGCACCGCGCAGTTCGGCGGCCCGCAGCGCTTCGAGCTGCTCGGCAACCTGATCGACGATCCGTGCAACTTCGCGGTGCACGCCGAGTCGGAAATCCGCAACCTCAAGGACCTCGCCGCCTACGCGCGCGCCAATCCGGGCAAGGTCACGGTCGGCTCGAGCGGCATCGGCTCGGACGACCACCTGCTGATGCTGCTGTTCGAGCGCGCCGCGGGCGTGAAGATGACGCACGTGCCCTTCAAGGGCTCGGCCGACGTGCGCGCCGCGCTGCAATCGCGGCAGATCACCGTCGGCGCGATCAACATCGGCGAGGCGCTGCAGAGCCATCCGCGGCGGCACGCCGATGCGCAACATCGGCCAGTTCAGCCCGGCGCGCACCAACCTCGCGCCCGACCTGCCGACCGGACGCGAGCAGGGCTTCGACATCGAGCTCTCGTCGCTGCGCGGCCTGGCCGCGCCGAAGGGGCTGCCGCCCGAGATCCGCGACCGGCTGGTCAAGGCGGTCGCCAGCGCCGCCGCCGACCCCGAGTTCCAGGCGCTGGCGACGAAGTTCTTCGCGCCGTTGCGCTTCCTCTCGCCGGGCGATTTCGCGAGGGTCATCCAGGAAGCGGACATCCAGTTCAAGCAGCTCTGGAAGAGATTCCCTGGGGCGAGAAGTAGGCGTTTCGAGAAATAGTCTTCAAAGGGGCGACCAATATGAAGACGATCAAGTCCGGGTTGGGAGGGTGGGCTATTGCAATGACGCTGGGGCTGTTGTTCGCGGGCTGCGGCGCGATGCGCGAGGCCTCGACACGCGACAAGGTAATGCGCGAGGAGATGACGAATTTCACCTACGCGGCGCCGATCGAGAAAGTCTGGTCCGAGGCGAAAGCCATCGTTCGCGCGCAAGCGGCATGGGCATCAGCGAGGAAAAGTGCCGACCTGCTCACGACCGAATGGCAAATCAGCACGAAAAGACAGATCCGGTCAAAACAGATTCAGGATGGAGCGCACCCGCTTTACCGTGAAAGGCACGAAGCTGGACAACGGCACGAAAATCGAGATCACCAGGGTCCACCAGTTTGCGGCCGACGCGGACGGCAATTCCTGGGGAATGCCCGCCACGAGACGCGAATACAGCACGGAGCTCGAGTTGGTCAGACGATTGGAGCCTGCGCGTGCGCAGGAAATTTCGGCGAAGGCCGCTGCGGCCGGAAAGGATGCGCGCGAAGAGGAATAGCGCGCAAGAGTCGGCTTGCGTTTCACTGAGCGTAGTACCTCCCCTTTTGCGGCGCCCGTCAGGGCGCCCCTCTCCCAGGTCACCTCGCCGTTGACGAGCGTGTACTCGATGCCGCGCGAGCGCATCACCATGCGCTTCGCGCCGCCGGGCAGGTCGTAGAGGCCGCTCGGGCCGGGCGCCGGAAGAAACCTCTTCGGGCGAAAAAATGACGATGTCGGCGGCGAGGCCCGAGTTTGATCCTGCCTCTATCTCGTATGCCAAAAAATCGGCGGGATCGGACGTCATGCGCCTGATCGCCTCCTCCAGCGTCAGCACTTTCCTCTCGCGCACCCAGGTGCCGAGCACGTAGGTCGGGTAGCCCGAGTCGCACAGCATGTCGAGGTGCGCGCCGCCGTCGCCGAGGCCGAGCAGGATGCTCTTGTCGTTGAGCAGCTCGGCCATCCGGTCGGGGCGCGCGTTGAACGGACTTCATGGTGAATTCGTTCTCCAGATCATCCGCGAGCGTGAGATCGAGGAAGGCATCCACGCCATCCTTCCCCTGCTCGGCGGCGAGCTCGGCCACGGTCTTGCCCTCGTGCTGCTTCAGCGAAGGATTCTTGACCTCGTGCACGGCGATGCGCGACCAGTTGCCGAAGCCGATCGGGTTCTTGAGTTCTTCCCTGAAACTGATCTCTGAAAGCTCGATCGGCGTATACGGCCGCCTGAGCCTGCTTCGACTTGTCCTCGAACACGCGCTTCCACGACGGGAAGCCGGCGAAGGAGAACAGGTTGCGCATGTTGACCTCGCGCGTCAGCGGCAGCGGCGAGGTCTGCGGCCGCGCGCCGCGCGCGATCAGCGGCGCCGCCTTGCGCAGCGAGGTGCGCACCGCCTCGGAGATGTCGTCGCGGTCGAACAAGGCGATGAACGGTGATCGGCCGGCGCGCTTTCGGCGAGCATGAAGTCGAGCAGCTCGAGCTCCGGGCTCGTCGAGCACGCCGATCTGCTTCGTCATCGCGATCTCGATCGCGCCCTTGCCGCGCTCGCGCAGCGCGTTTGCAGTAGGCCTTCAGCTCCTCGCGGCTCGCGTTGCGGCAGGCGAGCGGGCGGCCGCCGTAGCCCATGTGCTGGTTGAGCAGCGTGCTCGAGAAGCCGAACGCGCCGGCGTCCATGGCCTCGCCCAGCAACACCTTGATCTTTTGCCGTTTCTTCGACGGAAGCCGCGCGCTCCATCGAGGCTTCGCCCATCACGTAGTGCCGGAACGGCGTGAGCGGCGCGAGGAAGGCGAGGTTGAGCGCCGGCTTGCGCCTCGCCGCCGCGTCCAGGTACTGCGGGAAGGTTTCCCAGTCCCAGGTGATGCCGGCGTTCAGCACTTCGAACGGGATCGCCTCGACGTTCACCAGGTCGCGCATCGCGATCTCGCGCGCCGCGGGCCGGCAGGGCGCGATGCCGACGCCGCAGTTGCCCATCACCACCGTCGTCACGCCGTGCCAGCTCGACGGCGTGAGTCGCCCCGTCCCAGCAGATCTGCGCGTCGTAGTGGGTGTGCGGATCGATGAACCCGGGCGCGACCACCAGGCCTTCGGCATCGATCGTTCTTTTCGCCGCTCCCGGCGCAACGATTTTCCCGTCCCGGATGCCGACATCCATTTTCTGCCCGGCGCGCCGGTTCCGTCGATCACCAGTGCCGTTCCGGATTAGGATGTCGCAACTCATCGGGAATCATACGCAAACCATGGACGAGCTCCTGCACGAAATGCGCGACGGCGTCGCGTACGTGACCCTCAACCGCCCGCAGGCGAGGAACGCCCTCACCTTCGCCATGTACGAGCGCCTGGCCGAGATCTGCACCAACGCCAACACCGACCGCTCGGTGAAGGCGATCCTGATCACCGGCGCCGGCGACAAGGCGTTCGCCGCCGGCACCGACATCTCGCAGTTCCGCGCCTTCGACAAGGAGCAGGACGCGCTCGACTACGAGGCGCGCATCGACCGGGTGATGAACGCGCTCGAGCGCTGCCGCGTGCCGACCATCGCCGCGATCCACGGCGCCTGCACCGGCGGCGGCGCGAGCATCGCCGCCTGCTGCGACCTGCGCATCGGCTCGAAGGCGATGAAGTACGGCTTCCCGGTGGCGCGCACGCTCGGCAACTGCCTGTCGCTCTCGAGCTACACGCGGCTCGTGTACCTCGTCGGCCCGGCGCGCTGGTGAAGGACATCGTCTTCCGCGCGCGCCTGATCGAAGGCCGAGAAGCGCTGGCCAAGGGCTGGTTATGGAGTTGACGGAAGACCAGGAAACGCTGATGAAGCGCGCCGAGGAGCTCACGCGCCTGGTCGCGAGCCACGCGCCGCTCACGCTGCAGGCGACCAAGGAAGCGATCCTGCGCCTGCGCCCCAGCGTGCCGCACGGCGAGGGCAACGACCTGGTGCTGATGTGCTACATGAGCCAGGACTTCAAGGAAGGCATGGAAGCCTTCCTCGGCAAGCGCAAGCCCGTCTGGAAGGGCAAGTAGCGTTACGATTCCCGTTCGAGAGAGGAGGTCACGCATGACTGGCAAGGGCTACATCGTCGTCACCTATCGCAAGATCACCGACCACGCCAAGTGGGAGGCCTACGCCGAGCTCGCCGGCGCCGGCGATCCAGAAGGCGGGCGGCAAGTTCATCGTCCGCGGCTTGCCGTCCAAGACCCACGAGGTCGGCATGAAGGAGCGCGTGGTCATCGTCGAGTTCGACAACGTGCACAAGGCGATGTCGGCGCACGAGACGCCCGCGTACCAGGAAGCGCTGAAAGTGCTGGGCGACGGCGCCGAGCGCGACTTCCGCATCGTCGAAGGCGTGCACTGAGTACCGTGCTGCTCGCGGCGGTACTCGTCGCCGCGCTGCCCTACGGCGGTGCCTGGCGGAGTTGCGAAGCTCGCCCTCGACGCGCCGGCGCAAGCATCCCTGGACGGTAACCGCGTGCTGGTGATGCGCGAAGGCAGACGGATGGGTCGCGGTGGTCGGCATTCCGCTCGCCGCCAAGCCCGGCTCGAAGCTGCGGGTCGAGGTGCAGTACGCGGACCGGCAGCGGCGCCTCGAGATCGCCGTGCGCGCGCAAGAAGTATCCGCAGCAGCAGCTGAGCATGGCGCCCGAGCAGGCCGAGCTGCCCCGGAGCAGCTCGCGCGCTACGAAGAGGAGCGCAAGCATATCCAGGCAGTGCTGCGCACCTTCAGCGAAACAGGCCCGGCAACGCTGGCGATGCAGCAGCCGGCGCCGGGTCGCCGCTCGGGCAGCTTCGGCCTGCGCCGCGTCATCAACGGCGTCGCCCGCAGCCCGCATTCGGGGATGGACATCGCCGCGGCGACCGGCACGCCGCGTGAGCGCGGTGAGCGCCGGGCGCGTCATCGATACCGGCGACTATCTGTTCTCGGGCAGGACCGTGATCCTCGGATCACGGCCAGGATTGCTCGCGCGTATTCGCATCTCAGCGAGGTGAACGCCGCGCTGTGCGCGAATCGCTGCCGGCCGGCGCGACCATCGGCAAGGTCGGCGCGACCGGCCGGGCCACCGGCCCGCACCTGCACTTCTCGGTCTATCTCAACGCGGCCGCGGTCGACCCGGCCTTCTTCTTGTAAAGGGAACATCATGAAAAAGAAAATCGCCATCGGCGCAACGCTTCTTCTCCGCCACCGCGCTGCACGCCGCCACCTTCGTCTACGTCTCGAACGCCGAGGACGGCAACATCGGCCATGTACACGCTGGAGGCCGACGGCGCGCTGACGCCGGCGCGCGAAGTTCGAGGCCGGCGGCAAGCCGGTGATGCCGATGAGCGTCAGCCCGGACAAGAGTATCTCTTCGCCGCGGTGCGCTCCAAGCCCTTCACCGTGGTCTACCTAGTTCAGCATCGACCGCAAGAGCGGCGCGCTGAAGGAGCTCGGCCGCGGGCACCTCGCCGAGAGCTTCCCGTACATCCAGCGTCGACAAGACCGGCCGCTGGCTGCTCGGCGCCTCCTACGGCGCCAACCTGGTGAGCGTCAACGCGATCGGCAAGGACGGCAAGGTCGCCGAGCCGCATGCAGGTGATCCCGACCGCGCGCAACGCGCACGCGATCATCACCGACCAGACCAACACGCTGCGTGTTCGTGCCGCACCTCGGCACCGACCAGATCTTCCAGTTCACGCTTCGACGCGAAGACCGGCAAGCCTGGCGGCGAACACGCCGCCGACGCGTGCAGATCAAGCAAGGCAGCCGGCCCGCGCCACCTCATCGTCTCGAGCGACAACAAGTTCGCCTACCTGCTGAACGAGCTGACCGCGGTGGTGACCACGCTTGTCGCTCGACGCGAAGACCGGCGCTGCTGAAGCCAGGTGAGCGAGGCTTCGGCGCTGGCGCCGGACGCCAAGCTCAGCTCCGGCGCAGGCCGCCGCTCGCCCGGCCGCGACGTGTGCACAGGACATCTGGGCCTCCGACCTGCACCTCACGCCGAACGGCAAGTTCCTCTACGCCGCCGAGCGCACCTGGCAGCCAGATCGGCGCGTTCAGCGTCGACGGCGCGACCGGCAAGCTGACGTATCTCTCGACCACGCCGACCGAGACGCAGCCGCGCGGCTTCCGCATCGACCCGACCGGGCGCTACATGGTGGTCTCCGGCGAGAAGTCGGAGACGCTCTCGACCTACGCCATCGGCGCCGACGGCAGCCTCGAAGCCGATCGGGCAAGTACCCGACCGGCAAGGGCTCGAACTGGGTGGAGATCGTCAGCTTCGACTGAGCGCGCCGCTAGCCGCGGCACATTCGCCTGCTGAGATCCGGCTCGCGCACTCTTCGCGGTCCATCTGCGCCGCCTGCGCTCTCATCTGCTTGCACTGCTCGCTGTTCGGGTCGAGCGTCACCGTGCCCTGCCCCTCGCGGCAGGCGCCGAGGTGCGTGTAGCGCATCTTCATGTTCTGCGGCCCGCGCGGGCCGGTGCTCTGGACGCTCATCAGCATCGTCTTCGCGTTTTCACGCTTCATGGTGATGGTGCTGGTGCGGTCCTTGCACGTGCTCTCGACCACCGCCTCGTCGGCCGTGTCCTTGAGCAGCTTGTAGGTGCAGCCCGAGTCGCCGCCCTTGGGGCGCGCCACCCTTCGCGCCGTCGGCCGGCGGCTTCATCAGGTTGTCGGTGCAGATCGGTCATCGCCGGTGGCGCCTTGCCGCCGCCGCCCGCGGCCGCCCTCGAGCATCTCGACCTGGTACTGGCCTTTCTGCCCCTGCGATGCCCTTGAACATTTTCGGCACCGGCGGCGTGTCGGCTATGAACGGAAGCCGCGAAGAAGGCAATCAGAAGAATTTTCATGGCGTCACCTTATCATCCTCGTGTCACCTGCGGGCCGCCGCCTGGCAGAACTCCTCCACGCTCTGCGCGCTCTCGCCAGCGGCGTCGAGGCGCGTCGTCTCGTAAGACCAGACGAAATCGCGGGTCACGACCCGCCCGCCTTCGAGGCGGTGCACCCGCAGCAGCCGGCTCGCCTCGCTGAATTCGAGCGCCTCGGCCTTCTTGCAGGGAAATTCGCTGCGCAGCGGCTGCAGCGCCGTGTCGGCGAGCGGAGACGATGCGGCCGGTGACGATGTCGACCAGCGCCCAGTGCTCGCAAACGTCGCCGCACGGCCAGCGGGCGACCGCCACGCGCCCGGCGTAGAACGGGCCGCGGGTCACCGCCCGCTGGATGCGCTCGATGTCCGCGCCCACGCGGCGCGGTCGCGAAGTCGGGCGAGCGCGTCGCGGGCGGCGGGTTGAGGTCGGCGGGATATTTCGCGAACAGGTCCTGCTGCGACCAGCGTCGCCGCGAGCGCCTCGGGCATGGTACCAGTCGTCGATGTCCACGTCCTCGCGGCCGCGCGCCGGCGTGACCATCACCTCCTCGAGCGGCCCGGTGGCGCAGCGCCCGGCCATCAGGCGCGCCTTGTCGCGCGCGCAGATCGAGTACGAGGTATGCGCGCCGCCGCGCGGCTCCTTCCCCGACGAGTCGCCGGTGCCGCGCGCGATCGCGAACACCACGTAGCGGCCCTCGGGCGCCTCCAGGCGGTAGCGCGCCTGCTTCGGCCTGGTCTCGACGGCGAAGGTGGCGCCGGCGGCGTTGCGCGCCACCACCGTCATCCCCGGCAGCTCCTCGCTCGGGTAGCTCAAGCGGCCGCCGATCGTCGCCGCCCGCAACGGCACCGCAGCGAGAAGGAGTGCCGCGGCGGCCAGAATGTGCATGGCCGATAATAATAGGCCATGAAGCTGCCCCTCGGTCTCGTCGGCGTCATCGCCATCGTCTGGCTCGGCCTGTGGCTGAGCAACACCGGCCTGCTGGTCTACTCCAGCGATACGGGGGTCCTCAAGACCCGCGAGTGCAAGTTACTTCATCGGCATCAGCGTGGTGAAGCGGCTCGAGCCGCTCGCCGACCGCCGCCCGCTGATGCGGACCGTCGGCCCCTAGCCCGGGAATAAAACCGCCGCTTCAGCGGTCTTGCATCCGGAGTCCCCTAAAAGGAGGTCCGGATGCAGCACATCGACCGCAGGAATTTCCTCAAGATCGCAGGCTTTGGCGGGGTGGTCTTCGCCTCCGGCCTCGGCTGCGCTTCGCGCGCCGGGCAGTCCGAAGCCGACGAGTTCTACTTCGTGCAGCTCTCGGACACGCACTGGGGCTTCAAGGGCGCGCCCAACCCCGACGCCGACGGTGACGCTGCCGAAGGCGGTCGCCGCGGTCAACGCGCCTCGACCCGCAGCCCGACTTCATCGTCTTCACCGGCGACCTGACCCACACCACCGACGACCCGGCCGAGCGCCGCCGGCGCCTCGCCGAATTCAAGCGATATCGTCTCGAGCTGAAGAACAAGAATCTGCGCTTCATGCCCGGCGAGCACGACGCCTCGCTCGACCGCGGCGAGGCCTACCAGCGAGTTCTTCGGCGCGCCGCTACTACAGCTTCGACCACAAGGGCGTGCACTTCATCGCCCTCGACAACGTCAGCGACCCGGCGGCGCGCATCGGCGAGGAGCAGCTCGCGTGGCTGAAGGCCGACCTCGCGAAACAGGGCGCCGACGCGCGCATCGTGGTGCTCACGCACCGGCCGCTCTTCCCGCTCTACCCGCAGTGGGACTGGGCGACGCAGGACGGCGAGCAGGCGATCGAGCTGCTCATGCCCCACCGCAACGTCACGGTGTTCTACGGCCACATCCACCAGGAGCACCACTTCAAGACCGCGCACATCGAGCACCACTCGGCGAAGTCGCTCATCTTCCCGCTGCCCGCGCCCGGCTCGCAGCCCAAGCGCGCGCCGATCGCCTGGGATCCGGCGCAGCCCTACCGCGGCCTCGGCTTCCGCGGGATCGAGGCCGAAGCGAAGCCGCCGCAGATCAAGCTCACCGAGCACCCGGTCGTCAAGGCGTGAAGCGCAGGACGCTGCTCCTCGGCGCGCTCGCCGCGGCGGTCGGCGCCCGCGCGCGCCGAGCCCGAGGTGATCCACATCGTGGCGGTGAAGTTCGAGTTCCGACCCGGCCGAGATCACGCTCGAAGGTCGGCGTGCCGGTGATCCTCGAGTTCACGGCGCCGGAGGTGGCGATGGGCTTCGACGCTCCCGGCCTGAAGCTGAATACGGAGATTCCCCAGGAAAACCCGTGCGCCTGGCGTTCACGCCCGGACCGGCCGGGCGAGTTCGAGTTCGTCTGCGACGTGTTCTGCGGCTCGGGGCACGAGGACATGGGCGGCGTGATAAAAGTGCTGGCGTGAATGGCGAGCGAGCGCGCGCTTCGAGCAGACGGTGCTGCCGCACCTCGACGCGGCGTACAACCTCGCGCGCTGGCTGACGCGCAACGACCATGACGCCGACGACGTGCTGCAGGAAGCGATGCTGCGCGCCTACCGCCATTTCGACGGCCTGCGCGGCGAGCCAGCGGCCGTGGCTGCTCGCGGTGGTGCGCAACGCCTGCATGGTCCTGGCTGCAGGCGAACCGGCCCGCCGAGGTCCGAGCCGCTCGACGACGACATCGCCGACGACGCGCTGCCCGGACCCCGAGGCGCTGCTCGCGCGCGACTCGACCGGCGAATGCTCAACGAGGCGATCGCCGCGCTGCCGGTGCAGTTCCGCGAGGTGCTGGTGCTGCGCGAGCTGGAAGACCTCGCCTATCGCGACATCGCCCGCATCGCCGGCATCCCGATCGGCACGGTCGATGAGCCGCCTCTCCCGCGCGCGCCGCCTGCTCGCCGAGTCGATGCGCGTCGCCGCCGCGCCCCGCATCCGGGTGCACAAATGAAGAGCGAGGACACGATGCGCGCGCTGCACGCCTACGTCGACGGCGAGCTCGACGCCGCCGCGAGCCTCGGAGCTCGAGGCGCGGATGGCCGCCGATCCGGCGCTGCGCGCGGCGTACGAGCGGCTGCGGGACATTTCGGCCGCGGTTCGCTCGCAGGCCGAGTATTTCCGTGCGCCGGAGCATCTCAAGCCGGGCGCTCGCGCGCGCGGCGCCCGGCGATCCTCGCCCCCGCCTTTGCCACGGTCGCAGCGATCGCTTTCGCCGCCGGCCTCGTTCATCGCGCGGCCCGGCGAGGACGACGCGCTCGTACGCGAGGCGGTCGCGGCGCACGTGCGCGCGAACACTCTCAGGCGGCTCGTCGACGTGGCGTCTTCGGACCAGCACACCGTCAAGCCGTGGTTCAGCGCACGGCTGCCGTTCTCGCCGACGGTCGCCGACCTATTCGCAGGCGGGCTTTCGAGCTCGCCGGCGGGCGGCTCGACTATCGTCGGCGGCGAGCCGGTCGCGGTGCATGGTCTGACAAGCGGCGCCAGCACGTGATCGACGTCTACGTCGGCCGCGGCGAGACGACGGCGCGCGACAGCACCTCGCGCGAACGGCTTCAACGTCGAGCAGTTCAGCGCCGGCGGCTTGCGCTATCTACGTCGGTGTCCGACCTCAACCGCAACGAGCTCGCCGACTTCGCGCGGCCTTCTCGAGGAATTCACGTCAGGCTCTGTAGCTGCGTCGAGGAAGCTGCGGATCCGCTTCGCGTTGGTGCCGATGTCGCTGCGCCCGACGCGCGACACCGAGCGCACGTCAACGCGGCTGCCGCCGCCGCGCGGCAGCGATGCGCACGACGATGTCGTCGTGGAAGCCGAACCAGAGCGTCGTGTCGGTTGCCTCCAGGCGCCCTGTCGCTAGATCCGCCGCGACGATCTGCCAGCCCATCGCCTGCGCCACGCGCAGCGCGCGCTCGAACGCGGCGGCCGGCGGGAGCGTGAGCATGAGCGGCGCGATGTCCGGGTAGCCCTGCTTCTGCTCTGCCGCGAGCTTGGGCCCGCCGTAGATCGGCGGTGTTCTCCGGCCGCCGGCGCGCATCGGCAGCGTCGCGACGAGCTGCGGCGGATTGTCGGTGTCGGTCGTGATGTCGTGGATGCGCGGCACCGACGAGGCGCGCGACGCCCAGTAGCCGCGTGATGCCGCCGGTCACGCCGGCGACGACCAGCGCGGCGACGAGCCACCGCGCACCTCCGCTGCGCACGCGCGGAATTGCAAGAGCCACGACAGCCAGGAGCGCGCCCGCGATGCCGAGGTAAAACGACCAGCGCACCAAAGAGATGCCGGTGCGGAAGTGCCACGCGCCGAGCCGATACCCGGGGCCCGAAGCGAGCAGCGCCGCCGCCGCGGCGAACGCGACGAGGATCACCAGCACTCGAAACAGCGCGGCCGATCTCATGTCGGCTGCTCCCTTCGCCGCTAGTTCGCGAGCGGGTCGGGGCGGATCTGCACCTTGTAGACCTTGGGACTGTTCTGCGTGCCGCCCTCGTTGTGGAACACGGTGCGCGTGCCCGACATCGTCCAGAGCCCCTTGCCCTTCCAGCCCGTCGTTCGGATCGTCGATGCGCCCGTCGACGAGCTTGGTGTTGAAGCCCAGCGGATACGGGCACGCGCAGGTCCACCATCTTGCCGTCCACCACCGCGAGCAGCGACTCGGCGCCGTTGGCCGAGGCGATCGGCACGTTCGCCCCAACCCCAGGGTGTTGTAGCGATCCACCCAGAGGTAATAGGCGTGGTTCGCGCTGCCCGACTCGTCCACGCCCTTGAACTGCGGCCCGGGCATCTTGTAGAGCGTCCAGCCCTCGGGGCAGAGCTTGCCGCTCGCCGCCTCGGGTCCGTTCAGCGGCCCCTTGCATTTGCGGCGGTCGAAGCTCGCCATGTGCCCGCTCGCGAGCGGCGTCCAGACGACGCCGTCGGTGGTCATATCGATGCCGCGCGGGCTCCAGGCGCCGTCCGGCGGCACATAGACTTCGGCGAGCGCGGTTTCCGACGGATTGGCTCCCGGCACGATGCGAATGACGTAGCCGGGCTGGTTCATGCGGCCGAAGCCGATGCCCATCGACTGGCCCCAGACCGAATCGTCCACCGGGCTCGGCATGATGCCGTAGAACGCGGCCGTCAGCCGGGTGTCGCCCTCGTCGCGCCTGCCGTTGCCGTTGGTGTCGACGATGATCGGCGTCCAGCCCTGCGACTTCGCCGAGTCGCCGGTCTCGAGGAACAGCTTGGTGTTCACCCAGCCGACCACGCCGCTCGCCGGGCCGCCCTGGCTCAGCCACAGCGTCCGGTTGGCGTCCTTGGCGAAATAGAGGTGGTGCGTGGAGAAGCAGGTGTCGACGTGCAGCCACTTGCTCGGTCTTCGGGTCGTACACGGAGACCTGGCGCGGCGATGCTCCTGCGGCGCGACCTTCGCCGACGGATGATCGGAGCCCTTCTTGCAGAAGTCCGGGTTGGGCGCGGGCCGGATCCTGGCGCTGAACCACACGCGACCCTCGCTATCCATCATCGCGTTGTGGATGCTGCTCGTGGCCGTCCCAGATCGGCTCCTTGCCCCAGTAGGCCGAGGGCTGCATCGGCAGGCTGGTCGACGACGGCGTATTGGGATTGATGATCGGGTGCTTGATCGTGTACGCGCGGTGCTTCACCGGGTCGAGCACCGGGATGTTGTCGCGTGCTCTCCTCCGGCGCGCCGTAGATCGGGCCGTTGGCATTGAGCCGCGGATTGTCGCGGTCGGTCGAGATGCCGTCGTGCAGATAGTGCTTCGGCGTCGAGAAATCCCACATCGTGACGACCATGTTGCGCTCGACGCCCTGAGGCCGCTGCGGCTTGGCGAACGGCAGCTCGCCCGCGGCGACCCGGTCGGTCCAGTCGGCGAAGTTCTTCAGCGCGGCATCGATGCCCATGTAGCCCAGGCCGAGCGCCATTTGCGACATCGCCTGCCCGGACTGCGTGCGGCGCGCCCAGCCGGCGACGACGCCGGGGCCGAATTCCTTCGGCACGGTGCGCATGCCCTTCGAGCCGAGCGAGTGGCACGACTGGCAGGCGTTCTTCACCGTGTCGACCCACTGCTCCTGCGATTTGATGTTCGAGGAGATGCCGTTGCCCTTGTCGCCGGTGCCGGGGAACTGGTCCTTCGCCGGGATGTTCAGCATCGAGTACCAGTACATGCCCGGGTAGTAGCTCGGCGGCTTCCTTCGCGGTCGGCGCGGCGACGCCTTCAGAGTTCGACGGTCTTGCCGGACCGTGGTCTTCGACTTGGGAGAATCCGGCCAGGCCGTAGCCGCGCACCCACACCGTGTAATTCGCCTTCGGCAGCTCGGGAATGAGGTAGCGGCCCTTGTCGTCGGTGACGACGACCTTAGCGTACTTCGTCGGCAGGTCGGTGGTTTCGGCGATCACCCACACGCCGGCTTCCGGGCCGTTCGGTCCGGTGACGACGCCGCGGATGGTGTCGGGGACTGCTTGCTGCGCCGCCGCGCCGGTGCAGAACAGCGCGAGCGCGAGCGTCGAGATGAGCGTCTTCATGGCCCCTCCTCTTAAGGGTACGGGCGATCATAAGGCATGAAAGTCGCCGTCGCCACCCTCCCGCTAAGCGCTCCACCGCACCGTCGCGCCCCTCGTGGCGTGAGAGGGTGTGCGCCATGATTGCCCGAGCCACGCCGAAAACCGGCCCGCGACGCTGCAGGCTGCTGTACGTCGAGGACCACGCCGAGAGCATCGCGCTGGTGGAGGGGCTGCTCGCGGGCCGCAAGGACCTGCTGCTGGTGCGCGCGGCGGACACGAACCTCGGCATCGAGCGCTCGCGCACCGAGCGGCCGGACGTGATCCTGATCAACATCGACCTGCCCGGGCCCGGCAGCGCCGCGTCTCTCGTCAGGCTCCTGCGCGCGGACCCGGCCACGGCAAGCGGCCCCCATCCTCGCGCTCAGCGCCAGCGTCGCGCCCGAGGCCATCGTCAAGGGCCTGGAGGCCGGCTTCTTCCAGGTCCTCGCCAAGCCCCTGCAGGCCGGGCCGTTCATGGAAGCCCTCGACTTCGCGCTGGAATTCGCCGCCGTGGAGCGAGTCCGAACGCAAACCCGGTGCTCTTGCGCCACCGCAAGCAAAAGGAAATCCGCGATGGACAGCCCCACAAGCCCGTTTGATAAGCAAGTCCAGTACCCAACCGGCATCAAGTACGCCGACATGACGTCCCGGCAGAAGACCGTCTTCGTGGTGAAGCTGATCGCGTGCATCTGCACCTTCGGCTTCGCCTTCCCCAATGTTCAGAACGACTAAGGAATCACCGATGAAAATCCGTCCGTTGCACGACCGCGTGATCGTCAAGCGTCTCGACGAGGAAAAGAAGACCGCCTCCGGCATCGTCATCCCCGACACCGCGGCGGAGAAGCCCGATCAGGGTGAGGTCACCGCGGTCGGCAAGGGAAGAGGAACGACGAAGGCAAGCTGATCCCGATCGATCTCAAGGTGGGCGACCGGGTGTTGTTCGGCAAAGTACTCCGGGCAGACCTTCCGCGTGAAAGGCGATGAGCTGCTGTGCATGCGCGAGGAAGACATCATGGGCGTAGTGGAAGGAAAACAATGAGCGCCAAAGACGTACGGTTCCACGAAGACGCAAGAACGAGGATGGTCCGCGGGCTGAACGTCCTCGCCGACGCGGTGAAGATCACCCTCGGCCCGAGAGGCCGCAACGTGGTGCTCGATCGCTCCTACGGCGCGCCGACCATCACCAAGGACGGCGTCTCGGTCGCGAAAGAGATCGAGCTCAAGGACAAGTTCGAGAACATGGGCGCGCAGATGGTGAAGGAAGTCGCCTCCAAGACCTCGGACGTCGCCGGCGACGGCACCACGACCGCGACCGTGCTCGCCCAGGCGATCGTGCGCGAGGGCATGAAGTACGTCGCCTCGGGCATGAACCCGATGGACCTCAAGCGCGGCATCGACAAGGCGGTCACCACGGTGGTCGTGGAGCTGAAGAAGATCTCGCGGCCCTGCACCTCCTCCAAGGAAATCGCCCAGGTCGGGTCGATCTCCGCCAACCTCGACACCGAGGTCGGCAAGATCATCGCCGACGCGATGGAGAAGGTCGGCAAGGAAGGCGTGATCACGGTCGAGGACGGCAAGTCGCTGCGAGAACGAGCTCGAGCTGGTCGAGGGCATGCAGTTCGACCGCGGCTACCTCTCGCCGTACTTCATCAACAACGCCGAGAAGCAGAGCGCGCTGCTCGAGAACGCCTACGTCCTGCTTGTGCGACAAGAAAATCAGCTCGATCCGCGACATGCTGCCGCTGCTGGAGCTGGTCGCCAAGGCCGGCAAGCCGCTGCTGATCATCGCCGAGGAAGTCGAGGGCGAGGCGCTCGCCACGCTGGTGGTGAACAACCTGCGCGGCATCCTCAAGACCCTCGCGGTCAAGGCGCCGGGCTTCGGCGACCGCAGCAAGGCGATGCTGGACGACATCGCGGTGCTCACCGGCGCAACGGTGATCTCCGAGGAGCTCGGCCTGCAGCTCGAAAAAACCACCCTCAAGGACCTCGGCCGCGTCAAGAAGGTCGAGAGCACCAAGGAAAACACCACCCTCATCGACGGCGCCGGCGACAAGAAGCTGATCGAGGGCCGCATCAAGCAGATCCGCCTGCAGATCGAAGAGGCCACCAGCGACTACGACAAGGAGAAGCTGCAGGAGCGGCTGGCGAAGCTCGCCGGCGGCGTGGCGCTCGTCAAGGTGGGCGCGGCGACCGAAGTCGAGATGAAGGAGAAGAAGGCCCGCGTCGAGGACGCATTGCACGCGACGCGCGCGGCCGTGGAGGAAGGCATCGTCCCGGGCGGCGGCGTCGCCTACCTGCGCGCGCGCCAGGCGCTCGGCAAGATCAAGGCTGCCAACGACGACCAGGATGCGGGCATCAAGATCGTGATGCGCGCCCTGGAAGAGCCGCTGCGGCAGATCGTCGCCAACGCCGGCGAGAGCCTTCGGTGGTCCTCAACAAGGTGCTCGAGGGCAAGGACAACTACGGCTACAACGCGCAGACCGCCGAGTTCGGCGACCTGGTGCAGATGGGCGTCATCGACCCCACCAAAGTGGTGCGCTTCGCCCTGCAGAACGCGGCTTCGGTCGCGAGCCTGGTGCTGACCACCGCGGCGATGGTCGCGGAGCACGTCGAGGAAGAGAAGAGCGACGGCCGCGAACAGGGCGCGGGCGGCATGGGCGGCATGGGCATGTAATGGCCAAAGGCCAGCAACGAAGCAATCGCGAGAAGAAGAAGCCCAAGCAGCCGCCCAAGCCCGCCGCGCCGCGCGTGCCGGGCTTGTCGCCGCAGCCCTGGAAACGCGACGTGAACGGCTGACGGAGGCTGGTCGGTCGCGGCATAATCGGGCCCTTCCCAATTGGAGCCCCGTTGAAATGCGCGCACCAGCGTCGGTCTATCGCTTTGCCCTAGTCGCCCTCTTCGCCGCCGCGAGCACGCTCGCGCTGGCGCAGGCCCCGCCGCCTCGACCTACGAGCCGACCGTCGGCCAGGAAGGCAAGGACGTCGTCTGGGTGCCGACGCCGCAGTCGCTGGTCGAACAAGATGCTCGACATGGCGAAGCTCACGCCGAAGGACTTCCACATGGACCTCGGCTCGGGCGACGGCCGCACGGTCATCACCGCGGCGAAGCGCGGCGCGCGCTCGATGGGCGTCGAGTACAACCCGGACATGGTCGAGCTCGCGAAGCGCAACGCCGAGAAGGCAGGCGTCTCGGCGCGCGCCACGTTCGTCAAGGCCGACCTCTTCGAGACCGATTTCTCGAAGGCGACCGTGATCACGCTGTTCCTGCTGCCCGGACATCAACCTGCGGCTGCGTCCCAAGATCCTCGACATGAAGCCCGGCACGCGCATCGTCTCCAACACCTTCACCATGGGCGACTGGAAGGCCGACGAGACCGCCAACGCCGACAACGGCTGCGAGAGCTCGTGGTGCACCGCGCTGCTCTGGATCGTGCCCGCCAAGGTCGCCGGCAGCTACAAGACGCCGCAGGGCGACGTGACGCTGAAGCAGGAGTTCCAGATGCTCTCCGGCACGCTGCGCGCCGAGGGCAAGACCTTCGCCCTCGAAGGCCGGGTGCGCGGCGAGGCGATCACCTTCCAGCGCCGGCGGCAAGAACTACCAGGGCAAGCTGAACGGCAACAGCTCGAGCTGGGGACACCGCCGGGCGGCCTCGCGGCCTTCCCAGCGCCCGTCACATCGTCATCCCGTTCGGGCCGGGCGGAGCTCGCCGACATCACGATGCGCACGCTCGGCGAGCAGATGTCGCCGCTCATGGGCCCAGCCGGTGGTGTTCGAGAACATGCCGGGCGCGGGCGGCGTCACCGCGGCGTTGGCGGTGAAGAGCGAAGCCCGACGGCCCACACGCTGCTCGTGGTGGCGAACGGCACCGCGATCCGCCGAAGACGCTGTTCAAGCGGCTGCCCTACGACCCGCGAGGCGGACTCTCGCGCCGGTGTCGCTGGTCACGTACTTCGACCTGCTGGTGCCTGCGGTGAACCCCGCGCGCTACGCGCAAGCTCGACGACACTGATCGGCGCGGCGAAGGAATCCCGGCAAGCTCAACTTCGCCACCATCAGCCCCGGCAGCACGCAGAACCTGTCGGCGGAGCTCGTTCAAGTCGGTGGCCGGCATCGACGATGCAGATCGTCGCCGTTCAAGACCTCGGCGAAGCCGCCGCGGCGGTGATGTCCGGCAACGCCGACGCGGTGTTCGAGTCGTACACGGCGATGAAGAGGCCTGCGGGCGGCTGGAAGCCGCTCGCCAGCACCGCGGCCGAGAAGCCTACGGCTACCTGCCCGAGCGTGCCGACCGCCGCCAGGAACGCGGGCGTGCGCGGCTACGTCGTCACCGGCTGGAACGCGCTCGCCGCGCCCGCCGGCACGCCGCCGGAGGCGATCGCGGCTGCTCAACCGGCCACGTGAACGCCGATCGCGCAGCCCGACTTCAAAGCCGAAGCTCGCTCGACGCAGGCACGCTCGCCTACGCCGGCAAGCCGGAGAGCTGCGCACGGCAGCTCGCGCGAGACATCGCGAAATGGAAGGCGGTAATCGAGAAGGCCGGCATTCCTCAGCAATGAGCGCAGCATGAGGCTCGTGGATGCGCACGCGCATGTCTTCCTCAAGGACATGCCGCACATCCCCGACCCGCGCCACCGCATCGACCTACGACTTCAGCGGTCGAGCAGTACCTGGAAGGTGCTCGACGAGCACGGCGTCGAGCGCGCGCGTGATCGCCGCCGCCAGCCCCTTACGGCGACTACAACGACTACATCATCGCCTCGGTGCGCGGCCGAGCAAGGCCCGGCTGCGCGGCACCGGTGATCCTCGAGCCGAGCGGTGGAGCGCTATGTCCTCGAAGCGGATGGGACCAGGACGGCATCGTCGGCGTGCGCCTGCCTTCATCAGCCTGAAGACGCTGCCCGACCTGCGGAGCCTTCGAGCGGCAGCGCGCTGCGCTGCGCCGCATCCGCGACCTCGACTGGCACGTGCACCTGCACCTCGACGGGCCGCGCCTTGCCGCAGGTGCTGCCGGCGCTCATCGAGGCCGCCGGCGTGAAGCTGGTCGCTCGACCACTTACGGCCGGCCCGACGCCAAGCTCGGCATCGACGTGCGCCGGATTCCAGATGCTGCTGCGCCTGATGCAGAACGGCCGCACCTGGGTCAAGGTCTCGGGCGTCTACCGCCTCGGCAAGGAGGCCGCGGCGACGCTACGGCCGCGAGCTGCTGCGCGCCGCGGGCGCCGAGCGGCTGCTCTGGGCGAGCGACTGCCCGTTCGTCGGCAGGAGTCGCGAAGTACCGAGACGATCGACGCGGCTGATGGTCCGGGGGCGCGCATGCGGCTTGCGTTCTGCGCGTTTCGTTCCCGCGCGTTTCGCGCAATATCGACCAAGCCACCGCGCTCCTCGTGGCTTCGTTCCCGGCGGCGGCGTCGTCCGAACGGCGCGCATCACGGTCGCCGGCCTCACGCCCATCTGGAACCAGCCAGATCGTGGTCGAGGCAGAGCAAGACCGGCGCCGGCGGCACCATCGCCGCCAGATGACCGCCAGAAGTCCGCGCCCGACGGCTACACGCTCGTGCTGTGCAACATCGGCTCGCACGGCATCGAGGCCGTCGCTCTACAGCTCGGCTACGACCCGATCGCCGACGTGACGCACATCGGCCTGATCGGCGTCACGCCGGCGGTGATGGCGGTCATCCCTCGCGTTCCCGCCACCACGCGTCGCCAGTTCATCGCCTACGCCAAGGCGAACCCCGGCAAGCTGAGCTACGGCTCCTCGGGCGTCGGCACCTCGACGCACCTCAAGGCGTCAGAGCTCTTCAAGTCGCTGACCGGCGTGCAGATCGTGCACCGCATCCGTACAAGGGGCGGCGCCGCTCTCCAGCCATTCTCGCCGGCGGCGGCCAGGTGCAACTACGTCATCACCAGCCTGCCGGAGCGAGGTCAAGCCATCAGTCGGGAAGGACGCGCGCGCTCGGCGTCTCGGCGACGAAGCGCTCGGCGGCACTTGCCGGACGTGCCGTCGATCTCGGACACGGTGCCGGCTGGCTTCGACGATGCGGTCTGGCATGGCCTTGTCGCGGGCCGGCGGCGGCATACGCGCTGGTGCAGCAGATCAACGCCGACTCGTGGCGGTGTCAGCCGGACCACGAAGCGCCTGTGGACGCCGGCATCGGCCTCCCGCGCCGATCAGTTCTCCGCTCGTCAAGGCGTCGCAGTGGCGAGGTCGTAGGAAGCCGGCATCACCGCCGATAGAAGTCCGGACGCCCTCGATAAGCCTCGCGCGCCCTTTCCAGGGCGTAACGTGGTCGCCGGCCCACCACGGGGAGGCGCCATGGCTTTTTCTCGCCGACGTCTGGCTCGAGGCAATCACGTGCGCGCAGGCGCGCTCAAGCCGCTCGGCTGCCGCTTGCTGCTTCGGTGGCCGTCGGCGTGGTGTTCCTCCTCACCGGCCAGGGCGAGACGTGGCGCGCGCGCTCGCCGAGCGCCGCACCGGCGACAGCCGCGCCGTCTGGCAGACCTTCTGGTTCTTCGCCGCGACGCTCGCCTGGTCGCTCTCGGCCTGGTACTGGGCGCGCGTCATGCTGCGCCTCAGGCTGCCGGGCGTGCCGGCGCCCAGCATCCGGCGCTGCAGGGCGTGCGCACCTGGGCGCCGCGCCTGCTCGGCTTCGCCGCCGCGGCGTGCGTCGCGCTCGCCTTCTACCGCGCCTCGCTCGGCTACGACCCGAACGAGCACAGCGACGTGCAGGCGACACGCTGCGCTTCTACGCCTGGTGGTCGGCGGCCGGCGCCGTTGCGCTCCTGGTCGCCGTATCGATCCGGCGCTGGCTGTTCAGGCTGCCTGCGGCGAAACAGGAAATCTACGGGGCGCTCGGGTTCCGCGACCTCGGCCGGCTGACCACGCTGGCTGCTGGCGGCGGCGATCGGCTGCCGCGGTGGTGTTCTTCGTTCGTCTTCGTCCGCGGCGCCGCTGTCGCGCGGCGCCCGCGACTCGGCCTCGGCCGCGATCGTCGCTCATCGCCGCCGCCGGCTGGACCGCGGTGGCGAGCACGCTCGACTTCATCGGCATGCGGCTGCACGGTGCCGGTCTTCTCCGGCGCTGCTCGCGCTGGCGATCGTCTTCAGCCTCTGGAACGACAACCACGCGGTGCGCACGCTCGAGGGCGGCCAGGCCGCAGGCGCGCCAGGACCTGCGCGCCAGCCTCGAGACCTGGCTCGCGCCATCGAGGCGAAGCTCAAGCGACCCGAACGCGCGCGTTCCGCTCTACCTCGTGAACGCCGAAGGCGGCGGCATCCGCGCCGCCTACTGGACCGTCACGGTGCTGGGCGAGATCCAGAAGCGCCACCCGGCCTTCGCCGAGCACCTCTACTCGCTCGTCCGGCGTCTCGGGCGGCAGCCTCGGCGCGTCGGTGTTCGTCGCGCCTGCTCGCGCAGGCGCGCGAGAAGCAGCCGCTCGACTTGAAGGCAAAGCGCGCAGAGCATCCTGAGCGAAGATTTCCTCTCGCCGGTGGTCGCGACGCATGCTCTATCCGCGACCTGGCGCAGCGCTTCCTGCCGTTCCCGGTCGCGGCCTTCGACCGCGCCGCGACGCTCGAGCGCGCCTGGGAACGCGCCTGGACAGAGCACGTCGCGCCGCGCGCGCGCGATGAGCGAGCCGTTCGACGCCCTGTGGCAGCAGGACGCGAAGCACTGGACGCCGGTGCTGCTGCTCAACGCCACCTGGGTCGAGACCGGCAAGCGCGTCATCACCAGCAACCTGCGCGTCGCCGCCGACAAGGGCAGCGAGGACTTCGTCGACGTCGAGGACGCCAACGCTTCTTCACGCCGCGCTCTCTGCCGCTCGCCACCGCGGCGCACATGAGCGCGCGCTTCACCTACGTCAGCCCGGCGGGAACGCTGCCCGCGGCGGCAACGCGCCCACGGCCGCGTGGTGGACGGCGGCTACTTCGAGAACTCCGGCCGCCACCGCGACGCTCGAGATCCTGCAAGACCATCGACCTGCTGCGCAGAGGAGGACCCGCGCTGGAAGCAGGTCGACGCCTACGTGATCCACATCAGCAACGAGCCCGTCGACGTCAGCACCCCGGCGACGCGCTCGCCGATACGCGCCGACAACCCGCGCATCGCGCCGAAGGAGTTCCTCAACGAGGCGATGTCGCCGCTATGGGCGATGCTCAACACGCGCGACGCGCGCGGCCACTGGTCGCGCGAGAGCCTGGCATGGCAGGCGCGGGCCAGGCTACTACTTCCACTTCGGGCCTGTGCCGCAGCTCGAGCAACGTGCCGCTCGGCTGGGTGCTCTCCGGCGAGCACGACTCCAGCGCATGGAGGCGCAGCTCACCGACAGAGCCAGCGGTGCGGCGGCGGCGCGATCTTCGACAACCCCGGCAAGCTGGATCGGATCTACAGCCAAGCTCGGCTTCGCGCCGGCAAGCGCTGAAGCGTCGCCGCCTCTACTTCGCGGCGATGAAGGTCTCGCCCGCTGCAGTTCCGGCCGCGCGTCGCCCTTGGCGCCGAGCTGCGCCAGCCGCGAAGTACGCGCCTTCGCCTTGGCCGCGTCGCCGGAGCGCTCCGCGGCGAGCGCCGCGCCGTAGAAGTTGCGGAAGCGGTTCGAGGTCGCGCCACCGCGGGAGCTTCAGAATTCCCTTCAGCGCGTCGGCCGGGCGGCCGAGCTGCAGCAGCATTTCGCCCAGCAGCTCGCGCGCCGGGACCGGGCGCCCAGGCGGGACCGGCGACTTCTCGCTCGTGTCCTCGAGCTTCGCCGCCGCGACCATCGTGTCGAGGCCGGCCTGCGCGATCGCCGGCGGCGAGCTTGCCCCAGGCGACGACGGCGAGGCGCTGCACCTCCACCTCGGTCGCCCAGTACTTGTCCTTCTGCTCGTCGAGCGTCGCTTTGAGGCGCGCCAGCTCCTCCGCCTCGCGCGACGCCGCCGCCGAGTCGCCCAGCCGGGCCGAGCCGTAGCCGCGCGCGAAGTGCGTCATGGCGACCGTGTAGACGTACGCGTTCTCGACCGGCTCGAGCGCCGCGGCCGCCTTCCAGTCGCCGCGCTCGAGCGCGTAGCGCGCCGGACGGCGGCGAGCGCGTAGAAGCTCGGCCGCTGGTCGCGGATTCGCCGGCAGCGCCGCCATGCGCGCGATCGCGTCGAGCGCCTCGCGGTCGCGCGCGAGCTGCAGCGCCGCGTACACCTGGTAGTCGAGCGCGTGGTGCATGTCCTGCGCGGCCTTGTTCTTGAGCGCGTTCTGCTCCGAGCGCTTGTTCGTGACGAGCGAGTCCTCCCAGGCGCCGACGCGCGTGAAGATGTGCGACGGCATGTGCAGCGCATGCGCGGCGTCCGGCGCGATGTCGGAGAGAGCAATACGTAGCTT
>ERZ1370068.8801-contig-7627_pt1 | contig 35090 bp, 50 predicted proteins | sample MGYA00561227_ERZ1370068 | MGnify/ENA primary metagenome ERZ1370068 (study PRJEB38410, sample SAMEA6850437) | metagenome | study: Metagenomic assessment of the ecological functions of the soil: analysis of the soil microbiota associated with the...
ACGCATTACTTCGTTCAGTTGCATGTTGCTCACCTCGCGATACCAGCGCCGGAACTTTGCGCCCTGACGACGAGAGACCCCGGCACCATGCGCACCGGAGATCAGGCGATCGCGGATGGCGGGCTCGAAGTCCCGCGCCCGCGTGCGCAGGCGGTCGAGGTGCAGGGCGGCGCCCTTCGCTGGTGGTGATGACGAAGGCGGCGGCACGGGCGCGCGCGGCCTCGGGGATCTCGACCTCGCGGGTGACGCCCAGCGCCTTGGCGACGCGCGCCACGCGCGGCCAGCGCCTCGGGCGAGGCGCCGCGCCTGAAATAGCCGCCGGCAACGGCGATGCGCAGGAGCCGCCGGCACCCTGCCCGATCGATCGGCAGCACCGGCTCGGGCGGTCGCTTCGGCGCAGACGGGGTCCTCGGGGTCGTGGCCCTGCATGGCGTCGTAGGCGAGCGCCAGGTCCCGCGGTGGTGCGCGCCAGCGGTCCCAGATGATCGAGGCTCGCCACGAACGGGAAGGTGCGGGCGCGCGACAGGCGGCCATAGGTCGGCTTCAGGCCGAACAGGCCGCAGAACGGAGGCCGGCACGCGGATCGAGCCGTTGGTGTCGGAGCCGAGCGCGATCGGCACCAGCCCGCCGGCCACCGCGCCGCCCGAGCCGCCCGAGGAGCCGCCGGTCATGTGCGCGGTGTCGTGCGGGTTGCGCGAGGGCCCGTCGTGCACGTTCTCGCCGGTGAAGTCGTAGGCGTACTCGCCCATGTTGAGCGCGCCGACGAGGACGGCGCCGGCCGCCTCCAGGCGGGCGATCAGCGTGGCGTCGGCGGCGGCCGGCGGCCGGTCGCGGTTGATCTTGGAGCCGGCCAGCGTCGGCAAGCCGGCCACGTCGAACAGGTTCTTCACCGCGAACGGCACGCCGGCGAGCGGCCCCAGCGGCCGACCGCCGCTGGCGCGGGCCGCGTCGATGGCGCGCGCTTTGGCGAGCGCACGCTCCCGCGGTGACGGCGGTGAAGGCGTTGAGCGTCTTGTCGCGCTCGGCGATGCGCCGCCAGCGTCGTCTCCACGACCTCGACGGCGGTCCGCTCTTGCCGGCGGCGACGGCGGCTGCGATCTCGGTTGCCGATGACCAGGTGTCCATGCGCGTCACGCCTCGAACACGGGGGCCGGCTCCGCCTCGTCCGGCAGCTCGAACTCGGCCACCATCGCCGCCACGCGCAGCGTCACCTGCAGGTTGGCCTTGATCCCCGGCTTCCACTCCGGCTCGACCGGCAGGCCGAGCGCGCCGGCCGCTGCATCGATGAAATCGTCGAGCGTGTCGTCCTCGCGTCCCCATCGAAGCTCTCCTCTCAACGCCATCTGATTTTGCCTGCCGGTTGCGGGCGCGACAACCCTTCCATCGGCGGTCCAACTCCGTGGCATTACGTCCTCCCGCCGAGCGGAGGTGAATCTGGCGCTTTTGCAGTCAATCTGCGATGCTGGCAGCGATCACGACTGCGAGGTGTTGCCCATGCCCCGGCACAAGACCTACCTGCCCCACGGCGTCATCCCGGCGGTGCTGCTGCCCTTCGATGCCGATCTCGCCATCGACGAGGCGGGCTTCCGCAAGCACCTGCGCGATGTGGCGGCGACCCCGGGCATCACCGCCATCACCATCAACGCGCATTCGACCGAGGTCGCCTCCTGCACCTTCGAGGAGCAGCGCCGCGTGCTCGCCATCGCCCAGGACGAGATCGGCGGCCGCCTGCCGCTCGTCAACGGCATCTGGGCCGACGGCAGCATCGAGGCCGCGCGCCTCGCCCGCATGGCGGCCGAGGGCGGCGCGTCGGCGCTGCTGGTGTTTCCGCCGGCGCCGTTCACGCTGGGACAGTCGCCGGCCATGGCGCTCGCCCACTTCAAGCGCATCGCCGATGCCACCGACCTGCCGCTGATCGCCTTCCAGTATCCGCTCGCGACCGGCCAGGGCTATCCCAAGGACACGCTCTTGAAGATGTGCGAGGAGGTGCCGACCATCCGCGCCATCAAGGACTGGATCGGCAACGTGCCGCATCACGAGTGGCACGTGCGCACGCTGCAGAGCCTGCCGCGGCCCGTGAACGTGCTCACCACCCACAGCGCCTGGCTGCTCTCCTCGCTGGTGCTCGGCTGCAACGGCCTGCTCTCCGGGCAGCGGCAGCGTCATCCCGACCTGCAGGCGCAGCTGTTCCAGGCGGTGCAGGGGCAACGATCTGGCCGAGGCGCAGCGCCTGAACGACCGCATCGAGCCGCTGATGCGCGTCTTCTACGCCGACCCGTTCGTCGACATGCACAACCGCATGAAGGAGGCCCTGGTGCTGTTGGGCCGCTTGCCGCGCGCCCATGTGCGCCCGCCGCTGGTCAAGATCGGCCGGCCCGAGATCGCGCGCATCCGCCAGGCGCTGATCGAGGCCGGCCTGCTCGGCAAAGACGCCGCGCGCGACGCGGCCTGAGGGACGCACCATGGCCGGCATTCTCGCCATCTGGAACGATTGCGCGCCCGAGGGCTCATCGACCACTACGAGCGCTGGTACATCAGCGAGCACCTGCAGGAGCGGGTCGGCGTGCCGGGCTTCCGCTTCGGCCGGCGCTACGAGCGGTGAGCGGCGGCGACCGGCGCTTCTTCGCCTTCTACGAGGTGGACAGCGCCGACGTCCTCTGCGCTCGCGCGCCTACGTCGAGCGGCTGGAGAGCCCGACGCCGTGGACGCTGGAAGCCATGAAAGTCGTTCCGCAACATGGTGCGCACGGTGTGCGACTCTGCGCGCCGCCGCCGGCGATCTCATCGGCTCGCACGCGGTCGTCCTGCGCGCCGACGGAGCAGATGGCGCCGACGCCGGGCGCCGGCCAAGCTGGTGGAGGATCTCGCCGCCGAGACCGGCGTGGCGCGCGTGCAGCTATGGGCCGCCGCCGCGAAGCAGACGCCCGACCGATACGGCCGAGATGAAGAGCCGCGGCGAAGGACCAGCTCGCCGCCGGCGCCTTCGTCGTCGAATGCCTGCGCCGCGCCGATGCGGATCGGGTTGCCGCAGCGCTTGCGCAACTCCGCCGGCCGCGCTCGGCGTGTCCGGCAAGAGCGTCGTCGGCATCTATGGGCTGCTGTGCGTCTACCCCAAGCCGCGCTGACGGCGCCCGGGCGAGACCCCGATACAACCCGTGCCGGATTTCCTGCCCGCCGCCGGCAGGGCGTTAAAGCAAAATCTACCACGACGCCGTACGCTGACCTCCCGCATTCGATTGCAGCCGAGGCTGCCCCATTCGATGGACCTGTTCGGTCTGGCGTCAACAGGGCCCCATGAGCACAGCACGCAGCTTCTTTCTCGTTTCCAGTAGGCATCGCTGTCGGCATCGCCGGCGCGATCGGTTGTGAACAGCGATATCGATTTCGCCCAGCAGATCGATGCCTTGCGCTCCACCGGCCGCGGCGCCCACCCGCAGCGCCGGCGGAGACCCCGACGCCTTCCCCGGGGCTGCGGCGCCCTCGCCGCGGGCCGTCGATACTCCGCCCGAAACGGTCGTTGTCACTCTTCCGAGCGCGAACGCGCCGGAAGCATCGCAGAAGACACGGCCCATTGCCGGCGACCGCCTCTCCCTTGCTCAGGACTTGCAGGGCGAACTACAGCGGGTGGGCTGCTATGTCGGCGCCGTCGATGGCGTTTGGACGCCGCTGTCGCAGAAAGCGATGAAGGCCTTCATGGAGCGCGTCAACGCGCCCGCTTGCCGGTCGACCAGCCCGACTATGTGCTCCTCGCCCTGGTGCGGGGTCGGCAGGGCAAGGTCTGCATGATCGCATGCCCGCCCGATCAGACGCTCACAGCCGACAACCGTTGCGTGCCCGATGCCGTCCTCGCGCGTGCGCGCCAAGCCTGCCCCCGAGCGCACGCCCTCGGCCCTCAGCCGACCTCCGGCTGAAGCGCGCATGCTGCCTGCCGGCGCGGACAGCGCGACCAGTCCCGTCGCGGGATTGCTCAAGCACCGGAGCAGCCCGGCGCCGTGCCCCCGTGCCGCAACAGAAGCAGAAAGCCGCCGCGAGAAGCCGAGCCCGGGCCCCTTCGGTACGGACATCTTCAAGCTTCTTCATTTCGGGCTATTAGCCCTCCAGCCCCGTCGGCACGGGCTGCTTCTCGCTCTCGAGCTTCATGCCGGCGGCGAGCGCCATGGTCTCGATCAGGGCGGCGAAGTCGCCGGCGAGATATTTCTCGGGTCGGGCTTCAGGGTGGCGGCGCCGAAGTGGCTCTGCAGCACCTCGCGCGCGGCCGCCGTCACCGGCATCGGCACGTCGTTCTCGCGCCCGAGCTCCAGGCCGAGGTCGATGTCCTTGCGCAGCAGCTCCGGCGTGAAGGTCGTGGTCCAGTCGAGGTTGACCAGCGCCGGCGACTTGTAGCGGGTGAACATCGAGCCCATCGCGCTGTTGTTGAGGAAGGCGAGGAAGGCGTGGCGCGGCACGCCCATCTTGTTGCAGAGCAGCGTGATCTCGATCAGGTTCTCGATGACCGACGCCCAGCATGACGTTGTGGGCGATCTTGCACACGCGCGCGAGCTCCCCTCGCCGACATAGGAGACGCCGCCCGGCGCGAACGCCTTGATCAGCGGCTCGACCTTGCGGAAGGCCGCCTCCGGCCCCGACGCCACGGCGGAGAGCTTGCCCGCCACGATCACCTGGGCATTGCCGCTCACGGGCGCGGCGATGTAGTCGGCCCCGAGCGCGCTCGAGGCGCTTGCGGATGGCCGCCGATTCATCGACGCCGATGGTCGAGCAGTCGACGAAGATCGGCGGCAGCTTGGCCTTGCTGGCGCCCACGCCGCTGGGCCCGAAGTAGACCTCCTCCAGGTCCTTGCCGGTCGAGACGATCGAGAACACGATGTCCATGCCGGCGAGGTCGGCAACGCTCTTGACGACTTTGCCGCCGAGCCGCGCCAAGGGCTCGGCCTTGGCGGCCGTGCGGTTCCACACGCTTACGTCATGGCCGGCTTTCAGCAGCAGCTCGGCCATGGGCAGCCCCATGCGGCCGGCGCCGATCCAGCCGATACGAGGCGCATTCTTTGCCATTCCCAGTCTCCACCATCGAGTTGCGAAAAGCTCGTTGCAGCGCCGAACCGGCGCATTCTTGCATCCCACTGCGCTGACACGGCCCCAAGCGCCATCTTCGGCGGGGGCGATCTGACGGTGGCAGGGCGATCCTGTCAACGCGCCGGTCCGCGCCTGTTCGTCGCAGGTGAAACCGGGTAGGGCTGTCGGGCCATTAGAGTACGCTGCATCGCCCCATCAGCGTCGGTGATTGACTCCGGCCCCGATGGGCTCAGACTATCGACCAGCAGAGACGATCAACACGGGGAGACCCATGGACCTCGAGCTCAAAGGCAAGGTGGCCATCGTCACCGGCGGCAACCGCGGCATCGGCAAGGCGATCGCGCTCGAGCTGGCCGGCGAAGGGCGTCAACGTCGCCATCGTCGCCCGCGACAAGGCGGCGCTGCAATCGGCGGCAGCCGACATCGCGCGCGTCAGCAACAGCATCAAGGTGCTGCAGTTCAGCACGGACACCGGCGACGACGCGGCGGTGAAGAAGATGGTGGCGGACGTGGCCTCGGCGCTCGGCCGCATCGACATTCTCGTCAACTGCGCGGCGCAGGCGGGCGGCCAGGGCAAACCGCCGTCGCTCACCGAGATCACCAACGAGCATTTCTGGGCCGACATGAACATCAAGGTGATGGGCTACCTGCGCACCGCGCGCGAGGTCGCCCCGCACACGATCCGCCAGAAATCGGGGCGCATCATCAACGTCTCGGGCCTGGCGGCGCGGCAGACCGGCACCATCATCGGCTCGATGCGCAACGTCTCGGTGGCGGCGCTGACCAAGAACCTGGCCGACGAGCTCTCACCCCACGGCATCTCCGCCGTGTGCGTGCACCGGGCCTCACCCGCACCGAGAAGACGCCGGGCGTGGTGGCGGCGCAGGCCAAGGCGCAAGGCGTGGCCGAGGCCGAGATCGAGAAGCGCATGGCCGGCCGCAACCTGGCCAAGAAGATCATCACCGCGCGAGGAGATCGCCCACGTCGTGACGTTCCTCGCCTCGCCGAAAGCCGTCGCGCTGAACGGCGACGTCATCGCCGCCGGCGGAGGCGCGCCTGGGGTGATCCACTACTGAGGACCGTCCTCCCGCGAAGGTGCAGGGCTGGAAAGAGACACGCCTTCGAATGATGAGGCGGGACCTCGATGCCGCATGCAACCTCGATCTCCAGCGATAAGTGGGTACTAAGGGTCTGCCGCGGCCGATCTCAGGGTAACCCCTGATTGGGCTTTGACAAGCCAATCGGTCAAGCTTCGCAACGGTCTCTCTGCCGCCGGGGCCCAGACATGGGCGGGCACGAGACCGGTTGCACTGCTATGCGCGCAGGGATCGATCGGCTTCTGTGCCAGGCGGCGTCACGACCGCACTCCACATGGGGACTTGCCGAGGTCGCTTCATAACCAAGAGACCACGCCGAGGTTTGTCGGCAGCGACCTGGTTGCGATGCTTGGCTGAGCCGATTTGCGCGCAGGGGAAGACGAGATGCTGCACGGACGCAAACTGCGTGACGGCGCTGGACGCGTGCGCCAGCACCCCTTGCGTGCCTCCTGCTCCTGTCGGCCGTGCTGGGCAGCTCTCCGGCGCTCACTGCGCAGAGAAGCACACGCGGCGCGTGCTCATCCTCTATCCCGACAGCAACCTGAACCGCTCGGCCCTCGTCGTCGGTGAAGCCATTCGCAAGCGGATTGCTGGAGCGCTCGGCACACCGAACATCAAGACGCATGGGGAATTTCTCGATCTTTCCCAATTCTCCGACGACGCGCACAGGCAGCGCGTCGTGCGGTATCCTGGCCGAAAAGTACGCTCACACAGCCGCTCGATGTCGTGGTGGCGCTTGGCCCGGACAGCCTCGCGAAGGTCGCCAGCAATCGCGAGCCTTCTGGTTTCCCAACGTTCCGATCGTGTTCTGCTGCGCGTCGCATCGGCAACGCTTGCCACCATCGATCTGCCTGCGCGATGCGGCGGGCACTCATCAGCGAGTTCGACATTTGCCAGCACGGTATCTCTGGCCGAGCGGCTTCAACCGGACGCCCGCCACCTCGTCGTGATCGCGGGTCGCTGCACCGTTCGACCAGCGATGGGCGCAGATTGCCCGCAGATCAACTCGCCGAGCAGGAGAAGCGGTTCAAGACGCGCTACTTGGTCGGTCCTGCCGCGCGATGCGCTCCTGGCGGAAGTGGCGAATCTGTCGCGCGACACGATCGTCGTCGTGCCTCACGATCTTCCGGGACGGGACCGGCAGGGACTTCCTGCCCGTCGACATCGCCGCAGGAGATCTGCAAACGCCTCGAAGTGCGCCGGTCTACAGCCCCTACGATACGCTAGCTCGGCCGCGGAACGGTGGGGGATACATGATCTCCTTCGAGGAGGTCGGCACCGAGACGGCCGATCTCCGTGCTCGATATCCTGGGCGGCAAGCACGCCGAGCGTGACTGCCCGCCGCGCATGAGCGCCGCGCACGCTTACAGGGTCGACGCACGGCAACTCGCGCGCTGGAACCTCTCGGCGAAGAACCTCCCGGCCGGTGCGCAGGTGCTCTGTTCAAGCACGCCGACGCTGTGGGAGCGGCATCGAGAGCTCGTGCTGGCATCACGCTCGGGCGTTCGGCGCGATGATGCACGATTTTGGGCAATCTGCTGCTGCAAGATGAACAGGCGCAGGCGGGCCGAGGCTTCGCTCAAGGAGAGCGAGGGAGCGCGATGACGTTTGCGGCGGCTCTCCACCGAACACCGGTCTGTGGCAATACGACGTCCCGAGCAAGGGCATCTGTGGCGACGGAGCAATGCCGCGCCTTGTTCTGGGCTCGAGCCAGGCTGCGCCACTGGCAGTGGAGACGCTTCTGCGCCGCGTCCATCGCCGACGATCGGTCGATCGTGCACTCGGCGCCGATCCGAGCGAGCCGCGGTTCGCGCGGAACCGGCCGATAGGAGATGCGAGTTCCGCGTCGTGCGCCCCGAGCGGTCGAAGTCCTCGGATCCTCGCGTCGGGCAAGACCCACTTCGACGACGCGGGCAAGCCCGTCAGCGTGAGCGGCGTGTTCGGGACGTCACCTCGCGCAAGATGGCGGAGCACGAGGCCGAGCAGCTCTCACGGCGCTTGTCGACCGTTCAAGACGAGGAGCGACAGCAGATCGCCGAGGAGCTGCACGACTCCAACGACGCAGCATCTGGTGGCCGTCGGCCTCAACCTGATGAGCCTGCGCAATCGCGTCGGCGGCGATGCCGAAAACGGCAAGCTCCTCGAGGAAATCGAGGGCTCCCTGGACGAGGCGACGAAGGAGCTGCGCACCTTCACCCTATCTGCTGCACCCGCCACAGCTCGAGAAGGACGGCCTGAGGTCCGCGCTGCGCCGTTACGTCGATGGCTTCGCGAGGCGAACCGGGCTCGAGACCCGGCTCCAGAATCGACGCCAAGGCCGAGGAGCTGCCGTTCTCCGTGCAGCGAGCTCTGCTTCGCGTGGTTCAGGAGGCGCTGGCCAACGTGCATCGTCACGCTTCGGCATCGAAGGTGTCCATCGCCGTCAAATGTGTGGCCGACCGCGTTCACTTGATGGTCGCCGACGATGGCAAGGGCGCCAATGGAATGGCGAAGCGAGAGCCGTGTGAATCACCTTCCGCGCCGGCGTCGGCATTCCCGGCATGACGGCCCGCCTGCGCCGGGCGGGTGGCGACCTGGAGATACAATCGGGGCCTCGCGGCACCCGGCTGCATGGGGTCATGCTGGTCCATGAAAACGGCGAGCGGCCTGGAAAATGGTCACGCGTCTGCGGATGACCGCCAAACGGCCCCTTCCCGTGTCCTGGAGAAAGAGGCGACGGCAGGCTCGCCCAAGCAGCTGACGTGCAGGCCGCGGCCGAGCTCTCGAGCGAGGAGGTCAGCCGCCGCTGCGACGCAGCCACGGGGCCGCGGGCCGGCGGGGAGGTCTTCGCTCCGGCGCGGCCGGCTGGTAGTGGAGGGCGACCTCGGGGATGCGGCCCTCGGCTGAGCGCGCGGCGGGTTGGGCCGTGGGTGACCTCGAAGGCGTCGAAGCCGACGCGGCGCATGAAGGGGATCTGGTCGGAGAGCACGTTGCCGACGGCGCGCAGCTCGCCCGCGTAGCCGTGCTTCTCGCGCAGCAGGCGTGCCGTGGAGAAGGCGCGGCCGTCCCAGAACTTGGGGAAGCTCAGCGCAATCAGGCGAAGCGCGGCAGATCGGCGGCGATGTCGTCGATGGCCTCGCCGGCCTCGATCAGCAGCCCGAGCGGCGCGTTGCGGCTGGCCAGAGCGCTCTCGCTCCGCCAGCCAGCGCTTCTTCGACAGGATCGCGCGGACCGTCGGGCAGCGCGGCATCCGCCTCGGCCTTCACCCAGGCGTCGCGCTGGAAGGCGCCATCTTCGCCAGATCGACCCGCTGGGATCGCGGTCGCTGGCGCATCGATCCCGTCGCCGACGTGCCTCCGCAGCGTGGGGAGGACTAGTGAGGCGGGATTGCAGAACATCGACCGTAGTCGAGGCTCGCTCCCATCTAACCCTCCCCACAAGGGGAGAGGGAGGACACGTCGCAGCAAGCGTCGCGGCATAGAGCGCCTCCTTGAAGGGCGCGCGGGGCCGAGGCGGCCGTAGGCGGCGAGGAAGGGCTCGCTCGCGGGCCGGCGCGCAGCTCGAGATAGGTGTCGACCACCTTCTCGACCGCATCGACGATGCCGTCGGGGCCGAAGCCGGGGCCGGTGATGGAGGCGAGCGCCGCATCCTCCGCGCCGGAGCCGCCGAGCAGGAGCTGGTAGTGCTCCTCGCCGCGCTTCTCGACGCCCAGGATGCCGATGTGGCCGACGTGGTGGTGGCCGCAGGCGTTGATGCAGCCGGAGATCTTGATCTTGAGGTCGCCGATCGCGTCCTGGCGCGCGGCGAGGCGCGTCGGAGATGCGCTGCGCGATCGGGATCGAGCGGGCGTTGGCGAGCGCGCAGTAGTCGAGGCCGGGGCAGGCGATGATGTCGGTGACGAGCCCGGCGTTGGCCTCGGCCAGGCCGATGGCCTTGAGCGCCTTGTAGACCGCGCGCAGGTCGCCCGAGGCGCACGTGCGGCAGCACCAGGTTCTGCTCGTGCGTGACGCGCACCTCGTCGAAGGAATAGCGCTCGGCGAGGTCGGCAATCGGCGTCCATCTGGCCGGCGCTGGCATCGCCGGGGATGCCGCCGATGGGCTTGAGCGAGATGGTGACGATGGCGTAGCCCGGCTGCTTGTGGGCATGCGTGTTGCGCGTCACCCAGCGCTCGAAGGCGCGGTCGGGCGCGCGCAGCGCGACCTTGGCCGGCCGGCGCTCGAAGTCGGGCGGCGCGAAGTAGGCGTCGATGCGCTCGATCTCGGCCTCGGGCAGCTTGAGCGCGCCGTCGCGGATGCGCAGCCACTCCTCCTCCACCTGCGCGCGTGAAGGCCGCGGCGCCGATCTCGTGCACCGAGGATCTTGATGCGCGCCTTGTAGATGTTGTCGCGCCGGCCGTGCAGGTTGTAGACGCGCAGGACGGCTTCGAGATAGCTCAGCAGGTCCGCCTCGGGCAGGTCGTCGCGGATCAGCTTGGCGAGGATGGGCGTGCGGCCCTGGCCGCCGCCGACGTAGACGGCAAAGCGCAAGCTGCCGTCGGCGAGGCGCTTCAGGTGCAGGCCGATGTCGTGCACCTGGATGGCGGCGCGGTCGCGCGGCGAGGCGGTCACGGCGACCTTGAACTTGCGCGGCAGGAAGCTGAACTCGGGGTGCAGCGACGACCACTGGCGGATGATCTCGGCGTAGGGTCGCGGGTCCGCCACCTCGTCGGCGGTGGCGCCGGCGAAGTGGTCGGCGGTGACGTTGCGGATGCAGTTGCCGGAGGTCTGGATGGCGTGCATCTCGACGTCCGCCAGCTCGTCCGAGGATGTCGGGAATGTCGGAGAGCTTGGGCCAGTTGAACTGCAGGTTCTGGCGCGTGGTGAAGTGGCCGGTGCCGCGGTCGTAGGCGCGCGCGATGTGGGCGAGCTTGCGCAGCTGGCGCGAGGACAGCGTGCCGTAGGGGATGGCGATGCGCAGCATGTAGGCGTGCAGCTGCAGATAGACGCCGTTCATGAGGCGCAGCGGCTTGAACTCGTCCTCGGTCAGCTCGCCCGAGACGCGGCGCTCCGACCTGGTCGCGGAACTGCGCCACGCGCTGGCGCACGAACTCCGCGTCGAACTCGTCGTAGCGGTACATGTCAGGCGGCCTGTACGAGGCGCTCGGAGTCCCTCTCCCCGTTCTTCACGGGGAGCGGGCTAGGGTGAGCTGCAGATGCCGGCGAGTGTCTGCCCTCACCCGACCCTCTCCCGCGTGAAGACGGGAGAGGGAGCGCGGGACAGTAGCCCGGCACGTCGTCGAGGATGCTGGGGCCGGCGACGCGCACGCGCTCGCGGTAGCGGATGGGGCGTGAGGCTGGCCGCCGGCCTCGCGCACCTCGACGAGATAGGGCTCGACCACGAGGTTGCGCGCCGCGTCGTAGGCGCCGCGATCCTCGCAGCGCCTGGCCTCGTCCGGATGCGCGCGCGACCACCGCCAGGCGATGTCCTCGCTCCAGGCGCCCTCGAAATCGAGGAACACGACGATGCCGTCGCCCAGGCGGTTGGCGGTCAGCACGGAGATTTGCGGGGCGGACTTGCTCATAGCGCGGCCTCGGCGTTGGCAATGACGTCGTCGCAGTCGCGGTTCTGCACGGGCCGGTTGTCGGCGGCGATGCACGATCACGGTTTCGGGTCGACTAAAGGCCGGCCGTCTCCCAGTCGAGGCCGACGAAGATCACGGCGGGGCCGGCGATCGCCTGGCCGGCGACGCAGTCGGTCAGGTCGGCGAGCGTGGTGGCGACGGCGCGCTCGATCCTCGCGCGTGCCGTTCTCGACGATGACGACGGGCGTGTCGGGATCGGCGCCGGCGGCCAGCAGGTGGCGGCGCAGCAGCGGCGCGTTGCCGACGCCCATGTACACGGCGAACGCCGTGCCGCGGCGAGGCGAGCGCCTGCCAGTCGAGATCGGGCGCGCCGTCGGCGGTGGCGCCGGTGACGACCGAGAACTGGCGCACGCGCTCGCGCAGCGTCACCGGCAGGCCGATGCGGGCGGCGCAGGCGTGCGCGGCGGTGACGCCCGGCACGACCTCGACGCCGATGCCGGCTGCCTGCAGCGCGGCCATCTCCTCGGCGGCGCGGCCGAAGATGAAGGGATCGCCGCCCTTGAGCCGGGCCACGACCTTGCCGGCGGACGCCTCGCGCACCAGGATGCGGTTGATCTCGGCCTGCGACGTGGTGGGGCCGCCCGGCGTCTTGCCGACGAAGATGCGCTCGGCGTCGCGGCGGGCGTAGTCGAGGATCTTGGGGTTGACCAGGCGGTCGACGACCAGCACGTCGGCTTCCTGCAGGCGCTGCAGGGCCTTCAGCGTGAGCAGATCGGGATCGCCGGGGCCGCAGCCGATCAGCGCCACGCGACCCGCGGCCGGCGCATGCGCTGCACCCCGCGAGCTCCGCGGCGAAGATGCGCCCGGCCTCGGCCTCCGCGCCGCTCAGGACGGCGCGGCGGAAGGGACCCTGCAGCAGGCGCTCCCAGAGGCGGCGGCGGGAGCGGGCATCGGGGATGGCTCTTGGCGACGACGGCGCGCAGCGCCTGCGCGCGCTGGGCCAGCACGCCGAGATTGGCGGGCAGCCAGGTCTCCGAGCCGGGTCTTGATCTCGCGCGCCAGCACGGGCGCGGCACCCTCGGTGCCGATCGCCACGGTGACGGGGGCGCGGTCGACGATGGCCGGCATGATGAAGGTGGAGAGCTCGGGCGCGTCGACGACATTGACGGGAATGCCGCGTGCCTTGGCCGCGCGGGAGACGGCTGGCGTCGAGCTGCGCGGTCGCCGGTGGCGGCATAGACGAGGCGCTGGCCCTCGAGGTCGCGGGCGAGGAACGCGCGCAGCACGATCCAGATGGCGTTGGTCTCCTCCAGCTCGCGCAGCTCGTCGGTGACGGTCTCGGCGACGACCGTGATATGGGCGCTGGTCTTGCAGCAGCAGCCGCACCTTCTGCGTCGCCTGCTCGCCGCCGCCGACCACCAGCACGTGCGCCTTGTCGAGGTCGGCAAAGAGAGGAAAGTACTTCATGCGCCTCAGGCTCCCGCCAGGCGTGACTTCCAAACCGTCGAGATGCTTGTCCCAGATCAGCTGGCAGCTGAGCCGCGAGGTGGGCTCCACCGCCGGCAGCTGGTCGAGCATCGCCTCCTCGTCGTCGCGCGGGGCATGCAGCCGCTCGGCCCAGTCGGGCGCGACATGGACGTGGCAGGTGGCGCAGGCGCAGGCGCCGCCGCACATGGCCTCGATGGGCAGGCCGTGCTCGCGGATCAGCTCCATCACCCGCCAGCCCTCGACGGCTTCGAGCACGTGCGTATTGCCGGCGGGATCGTTGACCTGAGGTAGCCCATTGCCCCGCTTTTCTTCCTTGCTCATGAACAGGCCGCCCGCGGCGATCCCGGGCGGGTGGAGGAGGGAGGAGGCCGGCCGGACAGCGCGCGGGCGCTGGCCTAGAAATAGAATGAATTGCTACGCACGGGCAAGATATGGCGGGAAATAAGCAAACAATCGCGCTGCGTGCAGCGATAACAGCGAAAAACATGCTGTTTTCGCGATGACGCCGCCATGGACCGTCGCCGGACGCGCCGAGCCTAGAATGCCTTTCCCGCCAGCAACGCCGGTGTCATCCCGGCGCTCGTCGCCTGGGATCCAGCATGCAGCGCGCTCCTGACGCTAGATGGCATCAGCAGCACGGCGCCGCAGGGAAGTTTGTGGATGCCTGATCCCGGGCACGACAGCCGGGATGCAGCAGTCGCCGACTTTACGCCTTTCGGCACCGCACGTTCTCTGCCGGGTGGCAGTTGGGCTAGGGTGCTCGAGGAAGCGCCCGGGCACCCAGAACATAAATGAAACCGCAGGTTTCCGAGCACGGCCTCGACGGGGTCGAGATCTTTCGCGATCTCGAGGAGGATGAGCGCGCGCGCCTGGCCGCCGAGCTCGAGACGCTCAACCTCAGGCGCGGCGAGGTGCTGGTGCGCCAGGGCGAGATGGCGGAGGCCCTCTATATCGTCGTCACGGGCCGGTTCTGCGGTCACCGTCGAAGGCCGGCGCGAGGCGGTCGCCGAGCTGGGTCCGGGCCAGCCGGTCGGCGAGATCGCCTTCCTCGCCGGCGGTGCGCGCACCGCCACCGTCACGGCGCTGCGCGACAGCCTGGTGCTGCGGCTGGGGCGGGCCGAGTTCGAGGAGCTGTCGGCCAAGAGCCCGTCGATCTGGCGCACGCTGACCGTGACGCTGGCGCGGCGCGTGGCCGACGGCCAACATCAGCCGCGAGCCGCCGCCCGACCCGCGCCCCGCACCATCACGCTCATCCGTGCCGGCTCGAGCGAGCTGCCGCCGGCCTTCATCGTCGGCCTGACGCGGGCGTTCCGGCGCAGCAACCGCACCGATCCTGGTGCGGCCGGAGATGGCCAAGGCGGTGCTGCCCGCGTCGGTCCGCATCGACAGCACCGAGGCGACGCGGGCGCTCAATGCGCTCGAGGCCCAATACGACTATGTGCTGTTCGTCGCCGAGCCGGAGCTGACGCCCTGGTCGGAGAAGGCGATCCGCCAGGCCGACCTGGTGCTCGCCGTCGGCATGCATGCCGCCAACGAGCAGCCCAATGCGCTGGAGCGGCTGGCCGCAGAGCTGCTGCCGCCCGACGCGCAGCGCCTGGTCCTGCTGCACGAGACGCACGGCCCCATCACCGGCACGGCGCGCTGGTTGGCGCCTCGCAACATCGCCATGCATCACCACGTGGCGCTCGACAACGTCGGCGACGTCGAGCGGCTCTACCGCTTCATCAGCGGCACGGCGCTCGGCCTCGTCGCCTGCGGCGGCGGCGCCTACTGTGCGGCCCACGTCGGCCTCTACAAGGCGCATGCTGCAGTCGGGCCTCACCTTCGACATCATGGGCGGCACCTCCGGCGGCGGCGCCATGACGGCGGCCTTCGCCATGGGCTCGCACCCCGACGACATCGATCGCGCCACGCACGAGATCTTCGTCACCAACAAGGCCATGCGCCGCTACACCTGGCCGCGCTACAGCCTGCTCGACCACGCCCACTACGACCGCCAGCTCGCCAAGTATCTACGCCGGCGTCGACATCGAGGACCTGTGGATCCCCTACTTCTGCGTCTCGACCAACCTGTCGAGCTACGACCTGCACCGCCACCGGCGCGGCGACCTGTTCGACGCCGTGCGCGCGACCGGCTCGGTGCCGGTGCTGCTGCCGCCCTACTACACCAATGACGGCCAGATGCTGGTCGACGGCGCGATCCTCGACAACGTGCCGATCCGCGTCATGCACGAGCTGAAAAGCGGGCCCAACGTGGTGATCAGCTTCGAGGTGCCGAAGCTGCAGCGCTTCGAGGTGGACTACCAAGCTCGCTGCCCGACCCGCGCCGCGCTGCTGAAGGCGGTGATCAATCCGTTCATCCGCCACACGCTGCCCCGGGCGCCCGGCGTCGGCACGGTCCTGATGCGCTCGATGATGGCCAACCGCCAGGGCTTCGAGCGCCGCCTGCGGTCCGACGACCTGCTGCTGGTGCCGCCGTTCCCGCAGGACATGGGGATCCTGGACTGGCACCGGCACACCGAGCTGATGGACCGCACCTACCGCTGGGGCATGCGCGAGATCGCCCGCCTGATGACCGAGGGCCATCCGGTGCTGGCGGTATGAGCCCGGCGGGCAGTAGGCCGGCAAGTCTCGGCGCAAGCCTGGATTTGCCGGGACTTCCGGCGGGTGCACTGGGCTACGGTGCAGCAGGCGCAAGCTTTGCGTCGCGGCTGACACGCCGCTGTCATGGGAAGCCTGCAAGAAGCGTCCGCGAGAAGACGCTCTCAGCTCCCATCGAGGAGGAGACACAATGAAACATGCACATCGGCTTGGGCTGGCTCGCCGCCGGCGCGGTTCTGTTTGCGGCCAACGGCGCCGCCGCGCAGACGGAGATCCAGTGGTGGCACGCGATGACCGGCGCCAACAACGACGTCATCGTCAAGCTCGCCAACGACTTCAATGCCAGCCAGAAGGACTACAAGGTCGTCCCGACCTACAAGGGCAGCTATCCCGACACCCTGAACGCCGGCATCGCCGCGCTTCCGCGCCGGCAACGCGCCGCACATCATGCAGGTGTTCGAGGTCGGCACCGCCACCATGATGTCGGCGACCGGCGCCGTGAAGCCGGTGCACGTGCTGATGAAGGAGGCGGGCGAGCCGTTCGATCCCAACGATCTACCTGCCGACCATCACCGGCTACTACTCGACGACCAAGGGCGAGATGCTCTCCATGCCCTTCAACTCGTCGAGCACGGTGATGTGGTACAACAAGGACGCGCTTCAAGAAGGCGGGCCTCGATCCCGACAAGCCGCCGAAGACCTGGCCCGGAGGTGTTCGAGGCGGCCAAGAAGCTCAAGGCCGCCGGCCACGCCAACTGCGGCTTCGGCAATGCCTGGGTGACGTGGGTCAACCTCGAGCAGCTCTCGGCCTGGCACAACGTGCCGCTCGCCACCAAGGCCAACGGCATGGACGGCTTCGACACGGAGCTGAAGTTCAACAGCCCGCTGCACGTCGAAGCACCTGCAGAACCTGGTCGAGCTGCAGAAGGACAAGACCTACGACTACTCGGGGCGCACCAACACCGGCGAGGGCCGCTTCACCTCCGGCGAGTGCCCGATCTTCCTGACCTCGTCGGCGTTCTTCGGCAACGTCAAGGCCAACGCCAAGTTCGACTTCGGCCAACGCGCCGATGCCCTACTATCCGGACGTCGCGGGCGCGCCGCAGAACTCGATCATCGGCGGCGCCTCGCTGTGGGTGATGGGCGGCAGGAGCGCGCAGGAATACAAGGGCGTCGCCAAGTTCTTCACCTTCCTTGTCGGACACCGACCGCCAGGTCGAGCTGCACAAGAAGTCGGGCTACCTGCCGATCACCAAGGCCGCCTACGAGAAGACCAAGGCGTCGGGCTACTACAAGGAGTTCCCGTATCTGGAGACGCCGCTGCTCGGAGCTCACCAACAAGGAGCCGACCGAGAACTCGCGCGGGCTGCGGCTCGGCAACATGGTGCAGCTGCGCGACGTGTGGGCCGAGGAGATCGAGGCGCGCGCTCGCCGGCAAGAAGACGGCCCAGCAGGCGCTCGACGACGCGGTGGCCCGCGGCAACCAGATGCTGCGCCAGTTCGAGCGCACCGTGACGCGGTAGGGAGTCCCCTCCCGTTTACGGGAGAGGTTAAGTGAGGGCAGCCGCAGGAACGTCGGCGCAAGTTTCTGCCTCCTCACGACCTCGTCGGGCTATCGAAGTGACGGGGAGGTCGAGACGGGGATCATGGAAAAGCGCGCAATCTTCGGCGGCAAGACGCTGCCCTACCTGCTGCTGGCGCCGCAGCTGCTGGTGACGCTCGTCTTCTTCTACTGGCCGGCGAGCCAGGCGGTTTGGCAGTCGTTCCTGCTGCAGGACGCCTTCGGCCTGCGCACGGATTTCATCTGGCTCGAGAACTACCGCGATCTGTTCGCGCAGGGCGACTACTACCGCGCCATGGGCACGACGGCGATTCTTCTCCATCGCCGTTGACGACGCTGTCGCTGTCGATCGCGCTCATGCTGGCGGTGCAGGCCGACAAGCACATCAAGGGCGCCGGCATCTACAAGACGCTGCTGATCTGGCCCTATGCGGTGGCGCCCGCCATTGCCGGCGTGCTGTGGCTGTTCATGTTCCAGCCCTCGCTCGGGCCTGGTGGCGCGCGGCATTCGCTCGCTCGGCGTCGACTGGAACCCGCTGCTCAACGGCGACCACGCCATGATGCTGGTGGTGCTGGCCTCGACGTGGAAGCAGATCAGCTACAATTTCCTGTTCTTCCTCGCCGGGCTGCAGTCGATCCCGAAGTCGGTGATCGAGGCGGCGGCGATCGACGGCGCCCGGCCCACCCGCCGGTTCTGGACCATCATCTTCCCGCTGCTGTCGCCGACTGCCTTCTTCCTGCTGGTCGTCAACATCGTCTACGTGTTCTTCGACACCTTCGGCATCATCGACGCCATGACCGGCGGCGGCCCGGCCAAGGCCACCGGAGACGCTGGTCTACAAGGTGTTCTTCGACGGCCGGCTCGGCGGCGACCTCGGCAGCTCGGCGGCGCAGTCGGTGATCCTGATGATCATGGTCATCGGCCTGACCGCCATCCAGTTCCGCTACATCGAGCGCAAGGTGACGTACTGATGCCGCAATCCGTGATGTGGAAAGAGCTGACCGCCGCCGATCTGCGCGCGAAGGCGCAGGCCGGCGCCGTCGTGCTAATGCCGGTCGGCGTCGATGGAGCAGCACGGCCCGCATCTGCCGGTCGGCGTCGATACTTTCCTGAGCGAGGGCGTGTGCAAGGCGGCGGCGGAGGCGATTGCAGCCGACATGCCGATCGTGGTGGCGCCCACGCTGTGGTGCGGCATGGCCGAGCATCACATGGCCTACGGCGGCACCTTCACGCTGGATATCCCGACCTATCGTGCCGTGCTCCTGTGCCTGCTGAAGAGCCTCGAGCGGCACGGCTTCAAGCGCGTGCTGATCGTCAACGGCCACGGCGGCAACATCGCCGCGCTCGGCGCCTTCCTGCCCGACTTCCGCCCGCGAGACCGGCCTGGCACTTCGCGTCACCACCCCCTACGAGCCGGCGCAGACAGGCCATGGCGGCAATCCTCGAGGACCAGAAGCGGGTGCACCACGCCTGCGAGGCCGAGACCTCCATGATGATGGTGGTGGCGCCCGGCACGGTGCGGCGCGAGAAGCTCACCGAGGCGCATGGGCCGCCGCATTGGACACCGCAGCCCGCGGGCGTCGCGCGCTACGTCTCGTTTCGCGACGCCACGGCCTCGGGCGTGATCGGCGACGCCCGGCGCGCCAATGCGCAGAAGGGCGAGCAGCTTGTCGCCGCCGTCCGCGACGCCATCGTCGCCATCCTGCGCGATCCAGCGAACCTGGAGCTGAGGTATGGTGGGCACATCGCAATCACAGCGCTCACCGGTCCCCCTTGCCGGGAGGGTTAGAGTCGGGGTAGCATACGGCCTGCACTTCGTGGGGAGGGGCGCCGGATCCAGCGAAGCAAGACGCGCCTCGCAACCATGGTCTTCCCGGCTCTTCACCCACCCTCGACCCCTCCCCGTCAAGGGGAGGGGGACGAGTTCGTTGCACGCAAGCCGCTCCAAGCCGACTCGGAGGCACCCATGGTTGAGCGGCGGCGCTTCGGCGATCTCATTCCGCACCTGATCCTGCTGCTGGGCATCGGCATCGTCGCCTTCCCGGTCTACCTGTGCTTCATCGGCTCGACCCACGAGCAAGCCGTCATCGCCAACGGGCAGATGCCGATCACGCCCGGTCCGCTGTTCTACGAGACCTACCACAAGACGCTCTTCGTCGGCACCAGCGGCACCACGCGCGAGCCGGTCGGCCGGATGCTGCTCAACAGCTTCATCATGGCGCTCGGTGATCGCGGTCGGCAAAATCGCCATCTCGATCATCTCCGCCTACGCCGTGGTCTACTTCAAGTTCCCGTTCCGCATGTCGGCGTTCTGGCTGATCTTCATGACGCTGATGCTGCCCGTCGAGGTGCGCATCTACCCGACCTACAAGATCGCCGCCGACCTCAACCTGCTCGATTCCTACGCCGGCCTCACCATCCCGCTGATCGCCTCGGCCACCGCCACGCTGTTCTTCCGCCAGTTCTTCATGACCATCCCCGACGAGCTGATCGAGGCCTCCAAGCTCGACGGCGCCGGGCCGTTCCGCTTCTTCAAGGATACGGTGCTGCCGCTGTCGCGCACCAACATCGCCGCCCTCTTCGTCATCCTCTTCATCTACGGCTGGAACCAGTATCTGTGGCCGCTGCTGATCACCACGCGCGACGACATGCAGACCATCGTCATCGGCATCAAGAAGATGATCGTGACGGCGGATGCCCTGACCGAGTGGAACGTGGTGATGGCCACCGCCATGCTGGCGATGCTGCCGCCGGTGGCCGTGGTCATCCTCATGCAGCGCTGGTTCGTCAAGGGCCTGGTGGAGACGGAGAAGTGATGCGCTCGATGCAACGCTGTCATCCCGGCTTTCGCGCGAGCTGGAGTATCCGGGATCTCAGCGCGCACGTAGCGAAGATCCTCGTCCCGGATCCCCGCCACGCGACGTCCGGGATGATGCAGCCCGGGGACCACTCACATGGCCTCGGTGACGCTGCAGAATGTGAAGAAGGTCTACGCCGGCGGGGTGGAGGCCGTGAAGGGCGTGTCGCTCACCATTCCCGACGGCTCCTTCACGGTGCTGCTCGGGCCTTCGGGCTGCGGCAAGTCCACGCTGCTCCGGATGATCGCCGGGCTCGAGACCGTCACGCGGCGGCGAGGTCAGCATCGGCGGCAAAGTCGTCAACGAGATGGAGCCCGCCGACCGCGACATCGCCATGGTGTTCCAGAACTACGCGCTCTACCCGCACATGAGCGTCTACGACAACATGGCCTACGGCCTGCGCAACCGCGGCGTGCCGAAGCCGGACATCGAGCGGCGCGTCGCCGAGGCCGCCAAGCTGCTCGCCATCGACACCGTTCCTCAAGCGCAAGCCGCGCGAGCTCTCCGGCGGCCAGCGCCAGCGCGTGGCCATGGGCCGCGCCATCGTGCGCGAGCCGCAGGCCTTCCTGTTCGACGAGCCGCTGTCGAACCTCGACGCCAAGCTGCGCGTGCAGATGCGCGCCGAGATCCGCCGCCTGCACAACCGGCTGAAGGCCACGTCGATCTTCGTCACGCACGACCAGGTCGAGGCCATGACGCTCGCCGACATGGTGGTGGTGATGAACGGCGGCCGCATCGAGCAGACCGGCGCGCCCACGCAGGTCTATCGCCTGCCGGCGACGCGTTTCGTGGCGACCTTCATCGGCTCGCCGGCCATGAACCTGGTGCCCGGGCGCATCGCGGCGCCGGGCGTCGTCGAGAGCGCCGGCGGGCGCATCGGCTTCGTGGCGGACGCGTTCGAGGCGAGCGACGGCCGCGAGGTCGAGATCGGCATCCGGCCGGAGGACCTGCGCTTCGGCTCGGGCGGCGAGGGCGAGCTGGCGTTCACGAAGGACTTCGTCGAGGAGCTGGGCGCCACCCGCCTCTTCCACGGCACGTCGGGCGAGGCGGCGCTCGTCGTCGCTGTCGCCGCCGCGGCTGCCGACGATGCCGGCATCGAGCGTGACCGCCGACCGCGAGGCCGTGCACCTCTTCGATCCGGCAACCGGCAACAGCCTGCGCCGATGACGGGACGTAGGTTGGGTCGAGCGAAGCGATGACCCAACACAAGTGACAATCACCATCGTGTTGGGTCGCCCGCTCGACCCAACCTACGATAACTGACGCAACGGCAAAGAATGATCGATCTCGTCCTGAATCCGCCCGTTCTCGTGTTCGGCGGTCCCTACTCCAATCTGCGGGCGCTGGCCGCGCTGCGCCAACGCGCCGATGAGCTCGGCATTCCCGCGTCGCACTGCATCTGCACCGGCGATGTCGTGGCCTACTGCGCCGAGCCCGAGGAGACCACGGCCGCCATCCGCGACTGGGGCTGCCACGTCATCGCCGGCAACTGCGAGGAGCAGCTCGCCGCCGCGGCGCACGACTGCGCCTGCGGCTTCGAGGAGGGCAGCGAGTGCGACCGTCTCGCCAAGGGCTGGTATCCCTTCGCCAACGCGCGCATGTCGGCCGCAGAGCCGCGCCTGGATGGCCGCTTTGCCGAAGGCGCTGACCTGCGTGGTCGGCGGCTGGCGATCTGCGCGTCATCCACGGCGGCGTCGATGTGATCAACCGCTTCGTCTTTGCCTCGCAACGCGACGTGCTGGCCGAGGAGCTGGCGCGGGCCGACGCCGACGTCGTCATTGCCGGTCATGCCGGCGTGCCGTTCATCGAGAAGGTGGGCGCCGGCGTCTGGTACAATCCCGGCGTCATCGGCATGCCGGCCAACGACGGCACTGCCGACGTCTGGTACGGCCTCATCGGCCTCGAGGCCGGCCACCTCCTGCTCTCCACCCGCCGGCTCGCCTACGACCACCACGGTGCCGCCGCCGCCATGCGCCGCGAGGGCCACGCCGACGGCTACGCGCGCACGCTGGTGACGGGGGTGTGGCCGAGCCTCGACGTCTTCCCGCCGACCGAGCGCGCCGCGACGGGCCAGAAGCCTGCGCCAGCGCACGGTGCGGATCCCGGCGCGCGCGAAGGCGGAAGCGGCGGTTGTCGTCGAAGTGCGTGAAATCTGCTGGTTGCTTCGGTTGCCCGATCATGCGGCCCGATACTTCAGGCGGCCTATGCGCTGAACGGCTTCCTCGCGCTCCGCGAGCCAGGCATCGTATTGGCTCTGAAGATTGAGCCAGAACAGCGTGCTGTTGCCGAACGCCCGGCCCAATGCGCGCCGGCAACGTCGGCCGTCACCGCCCGCTTCTCATTGATAATGTCGTAGAGCGTCTGGCGAGACACGCCGAGGTGCTGGGCGAGCTTGGCGCGCGGCAAGTCGAGACCCGGCAGCACGTCCTCGCGAAGGATTTCGCCGGGATGTGACGGCTGGAACGCGGGCAGCCTCGCGATGCGCTCAGTCGCCATGATAGTCCTCCAGATCCACCCTCACGGCTGCGCCGCGGGCAGCCGTAGGGTGCAATAGGCGTCAGCCGCTATTGCACCGATCTTCTCGCGATGTAAATGGCTGTCAATGCTTCGCTATTGCGCCCTACATAGGCTACGCCACTCGACCCCCTTCCAGCGCCCGCTCGATCGGTTTGCGGTGTTCTCAACGCCGTAGAGCTCGATGAAGCCGCCGAAGCGCGGGCCTTGGGCCTGGCCGAGCAGCACCTCGTAGAGCGCCGAGAACCAGGCGCGCAGCGGCTCGAAAGGCGTGCTCCTTGCCGACCGCGTAGACGATGTTCTGCAGCTCTTCGCCGCTCGCGTCCGGCTTCACGCCTTCGCCAGCCTCAGCGGACCAGCGCCTCCAGCGCCTTGCGCTCGGGCGCCGTCGGCAGCCGGTAGGTCTTCGCCGGCTTGACGAAGTCGCGGTAGTAGCTGCAGCGCGTAGCCGACGAGATGATCGAGCACGGGGTGCTCCTGCGGCGTGGCGTCCGGCGGCGTACTTCGCGGATGAAGCCCCACAGCGTCGCCTTGTCCTCGGCGTTGGACACCGACACCAGGTTCAGGAGCAGCGCGAAGCTGATGGGCAGACTCGGCCTGCGGCGGGTTCGCCGGCGTGGATGTGCCAGATCGGGTTCTCGAGCTTGGCCTTCGCCTCCTCCGGCGGGTACTTGGCGAGGAAGGCCAGATACTCGTCGACCGTCTTGGGGATCACGTCGAAGAACAGCTTCTTGGCCGCCTTGGGCTTCTGGAACATGAACAGCGACAGGCTCTCCGGCGAGGCGTAGGTCAGCCACTCGTCGACGGTGAGGCCGTTGCCCTTGGACTTGGAGATCTTGCCGCCCGCTATCGTCGAGGAACAGCTCGTAGATGAAGCTCTCGGGCGGCGTGCCGCCGAGCGCCCGGCAGATCTTCGACGACAGCGTCACCGAGTCGATCAGGTCCTTGCCGCACATCTCGTAGTCGACGCCGAGCGCGCGTCCAGCGCAGCGCCCAGTCGGCCTTCCACTGGCACTTGACGCGGCCGCCCGTGACCGGCGTCTCGACCTTCGCCTCCGTGTCGGGATCGACGTAGACGATCGTGCCCTTCTTGGCGTCGCGCTCGACCATCGGCACCTGCAGCACCTTGCCGTTCTTGGGCGAAACGGGAGGAACGGCGAATAGGTGGCGCGGCGCTCGGGGCCCAGGGTGGGCAGGATGATGTCCATCACCTTGTCGTAGACCGCGAGCATCTTCATGCAGCGTCGCGTCGAACATGGCCGGCCTTGTAGCACTCGGTGGCCGACAGGAACTCGTACTCGAAGCCGAAGCGGTCGAGGAAGCGGCGCAGGCGCGCGTTGTTGTGCGCGGCAAAGCTCGGATACTCGTTGCTGAAGGGATCGGGCACGGACGACAGCGGCTTGCCGATGTGCGCCGCCAGCATGTCCTTGTTGGGCACGTTGTCCGGCACCTTCCGCAGGCCGTCCATGTCGTCGGAGAAGCACACGAGGCGGGTCTTGCGCGGCCCTCGGTCAGCACCTCGAAGGCGTGGCGCACCATGGCCGTGCGCGCGACCTCGCCGAAAGTGCCGATGTCGCGGCAGGCCGGAGGGTCCGTAGCCCGTCTCGAAGATCGGCGTCTTGTCGGCGCCGCCCGGTAGCCTTTCCAGCCGCTTGATGACGCTTTTGCGCGCCTCCTCGAACGGCCAGGCGCGCGCCTCCTTGGCGGCTGCAACAAGCGGGGCGTCGAGCGGCTGTGTCATGGGCGCGGACCGTATTGGCCGGGCAGTGCCGCGTCAACGCCAGCGCGGCTTATGGGTTTGCCAGCGCCGCCTCGATCGCCTTGGTCAGCTCGGGCGACAGCGGCTCCACGCTCGAGCCGTAGCCGGCAGACGAGCTTGCCGTCGCGGCCGACGAGGTACTTGTGGAAATTCCAGCGCGGGGGCATGGCCGGCGCCGAGCGTCTCGCGCGCCCAGAGATAGAAGGGATGGGCCTGCGGGCCCTTGACCACACTGCTTGGTGGTGAGCGGGAAGGTGACGCCGAACGCGCCCTTGCAGAAGCCGAGAATTTCGCTCTCGGCCTTGGGCTCCAGGTCTGCTCGCCGAAGTCGTTCGACGGCACGCCGATGACGACCAGGCCCCGGGCCTCATAGCGCTGCCACAGCGCCTGCAGGCCCTTCGTACTGCCGGCGTGAACCCGCAGACACGAGGCGGTGTTGACGAGCAGCAGCGCCTTGCCGCGCCATTGGGCGAGCGGCAGCTTGCCACCGCTCGATGGCCTCGAACTCGATGCTCGAAGGCATTCGTCAGGCCGGCGGCGACGTGGGGGCATGCACCATGCGCCAGCATGATGCCGGCTGCCGCGGGGATGGAGCAACGTTCTCATCCGGCCTCGCGCTCCTACTTGTGCCTTTGGCGCCGCTTTGGCAGCCGTCAGCGGATAATTACTTCCAGGGCAGTGCTTGTATGATGTAGCCGTTGACCGACTTGACCATCGCGCGGTGGAAGATGCCGAGCGCTGTCAGTGAGATTGCCGCGGCCGAAGCACCAGCCGGTGATGCTTGGCGGACCGTCGATGCGCTCAGGTTGATCCAGGTCTTCTCGGCCCTGCCGTCATTGAACACGATCTTGGGCGCCACGGTTGCTTTGACCGGCTTTCAGTTGGCCGTCCTGCTCGACGACACAGTTGGCCGTATGCGGCGGCAGCCAAGACTTGAAGCTCTGCGCTGCTGGTCACGGCGGCGACGACGCGCGGCCCGGCTGACATTGAGGTCGATGCGGGCAGCGCGCGTCGCCGAAGCCCACATGTCAGCTCGGGTGCGGTCCGCCGCCTCCTTGATGGTGGACCTGGCCCCAGGTCTTGGTGAGCGTGCGCCGAGGTCCTCGCCGGTCGGCGTCTTCTGCTGCAGCATGCAGCAGAGCGCTCGTCGCGGGCGTCCAGCGCCTGGGTCTCGCCCTTCTGCTCATAGGGCCGGGGCCGGAGAGCCGCTAACACGCACAGTCGAGCAGCGCAGCGACCATAACAGCACCTGTTGGCGCATCTCGCGACGGCTGGGGCAGATTCTGCGCATCATGTCGGTCTGAGCCTCCCTCGCCGAATCTCACATCCAACATCCGATACCATGTCCATGCGCCAAAGAGTGAGGCGCGGAGATCGGCCCCCTGCGCATCGGCAGGTGTCGAGCATTTCACGTGTGGCCAGGGGGTCCTGACCCCGCTTCGCCGATCTGCTAGAAATAAGGCCAGCCTAGAGCCAAGCACCGAGGACATCCACTCTGACCTGATCTCATCTTGCGCGGCGGCCGCGTGATCGACCCTCGCAGCGGATCGGTGGGGTCATGCGGACGTGGCGTTCTCGGGCGGCAAGGTGGCTAAGGTCGGCCCTAAGCTCGAGGGCGACGCCAAGACCGACATTCGCAACGTCGCGGGAACGGATCGTCACGCCGGGCCTGATCGACCTGCACACCGCGTCTACTGGGGCGGCACCTCGCTCGGCATCGACGCGGAGGAGTTCTGCCGCACCTCCGGCGTGACGACGGCGATCGACACCGGCAGCGCCGGCCCCGGCAACTTCGCCGGCTTCCGCAAGCACGTGATCGAGCCCGGCCAGGTTGCGCATCCTCGCCTTATCTGCACGTCTCGCCACGCCGGCATCTACGCCTTCTCCGACCGGGTGATGGTGGTGCGCGAGCGAGGAGCTGCGCCTGATGGACCCGGTCAACGCGGTGGCGGTCGCCAACGCCAACCGCGACGTCATCGTCGGCATCAAGGTGCGTGTCGGGCGCGGCGCCGTCGGGCAACTCGGGCATCAGTGCCGCTCGACATCGCCTCTGCGAGGTTGCGCAACGAGGCGGGCATGCCGCTGATGTGCCACATCGACTTCCCGCCGCCGAGCTACGAGGAGGTGCTCGGGCAGTCTGCGGCCGGGCGATGTTCTGACCCACGCCTTCCGCCCTGTTCCCCAGCTCGCCCGCCACCCACCAGGGCACGGTGAAGCAGCGAGGTGCTCGGAGGCCGCGAAAGCGCGGCGTCAAGTTCGACATCGGCCACGGCAAGGGCTCGTTCGCCTTCAAGACGGCGCGCGCGCCGTGCTGGCCAACGGCTTCCTGCCCGACGCGATCTCCGTCGGACGTGCACCATGCGCTCTGCATCAACGGCCCAGCCTTCGACCAGGTCGACGACGCTGTCGAAGTTCCTGTGCCTGGGCATGCCGCTGAACGACGTGATCGCGGCCCGACGGTCAACGCGGCGCAGGCCCTGAAACGCCCGGAGCTCGGCACCCTGCAAGCCCGGCAGCGTCGGCGACGCCACCGTCCCTCACGATCCGCGAGGGCCGATTCGACTACGTCGACGTGGTGGGCGAGCATCTCGAGGGGGATCGCAAGATCGACTCGGTCGGCGTCGCGCGTGGTCGGGACGCATGGTGGCATCCATGGCGTGCCGGCGTGACGCCTGGCGACAGGCGGCGTGACGCGCAATCCCCTCCCTTACAATCAGCTTGCCCTCGGATGACAAGTCGAAGCGGAAGGCGGTGCCGGCGCGGGCGATCGTGCCGGCAGGAGGGGCGCGGCGAAATGCTGCGGCAGGACGACGTTGCCGGTGTCGGCATGCTTGTCGATGAGGGCGCGGCGGGTGACGCGCGCGGCGTTCTGATCGAAGATCGGCCCGCGTCGACAGGTCCGGGAACAGCAGCTGGATCGGGTGATGGATCACGTCGCCGATGAACACGCCCTTCTTCGCCTGCCCGGACGCCACGTTGATGACGACGTGCCCCGGCGAGTGGCCGTGGCAGGGCTCGAGAGCGAGAATGCCCTTGTCCAGCTCTCGAAATCGTCCTGCGACCAGGATCGCGCCTTCTCGGCCCGCATGATCGGCAGCACGCTGTCCTCGAACCCGAGCGCGTGCATGTTGTCGCCTTGCCCTTCTCCTTGGCGTAGACGCCATCCCAATAGTCGTATTCGCGCTTGGCCATGATGTAGCGGGCGTTGGGGAAGGTCGGCACCCACTGGCCGTCGACGAGCCGCGTGTTCCAGCCGACGTGGTCCCAGTGCAGGTGCGTGCACATGACGTGCGTCACAGCCTCGGGCTTGACGCCGAGGCCGGCGAGCCGCGCGAGAAAGTCCTGCTTGCCCTGGTTGAACTGCTCGCGGCCCGGGCGCGGCTTGTTGGCGCCGCAGCAGTCGTATCGACCAGGATCGTGTGGCGCCCGGTTCTGGAGCACGAAGGCGTGGAAGCTCATGACGATCTTGCCGTCGGCGGTGATCCTTCCCGGCAGCTCGCGGCTGGCCTTTGCCACCATCTCCGGTGTGGCGGCGGGAAGAACTCCGTCGCAGCGAACGGCGCAAATTGCAGCTCGGTTATGCGGCCGACGCGTGTAGGTGCCGATCTTCAGCGTGTGCATCACTTGCTCTCCCGCACGATCGTCTCGCCTCGTTGACGTTGTCGACCGTCACGTAGGTGTCGTAGTAGGTGATGATCGGCTCGGCGCCGAACGTCGCCTTGGCCGTGGCGGCGCCACTCCCGGCGTGTACCAGGCCTCCGCCGGCCTCGCGCGAGGTCCAATAGTAGACGCCGCCGCCGCCGGCATCGCCGTTGAGATAGTCGCTTGCGCAACAGCCTCCTTGCCGGCAGTGCGCGACGGAAGGTCGGCGCCGATTTGGTCTGCGCGGCAATGGCCGCCTCGCGCGGACGGCGCGGCATCGATAGCTGCACGACGGCGATGATCATGGCGCCTATCCCTGGGGATCTCGGGTTCGCGACAGGCAGACTATCATAGCTCGCGCTTCCCGGGATGCGACCACCCGCAGCGGCGCAAATGCAGAGCAGGTCTGCGGGCACCAATTGAGGATCGTGACCCCGCGTGCTCTCTCGCTGTACTTGTCGCCGTTGGCTCAACGCGCGCCATCGTCAGGCGGCGAGCGCCAGGGGACACGCTCATGAAACGCACCTCTTTGTTGCGGCGGTTGCCGTGCATCGGCATCACCGCCGCCATGCCGCCCCGCAAACCAAGAACGTGCAATGGTCCTGCGCTATGTGGTCGACCCGTTCTGGCCCAAGGACCTGCCGGAGAGTGGTCGCTCGGCCAGGTCGCCGGCATCGCCGTCGACAACCAGGGACAACGTCTGGATCGTGCACCGGCCGAGAACGCTGGTGGACGACGAGAAGGGCGCGCAGAAGACCCCGCCCGAGACGCGGTGCTGCAAGCCCGCGCCGGCCGTGCTGCAATTCGCGCCCGACGGCAAGCTGCTCAAGAGCTGGGGTGGACCCGGCGCAGCGGCTACGACTGGCCGAAGCAGGAGCACGGCATCCACATCGACAGGGATGGCAATGTCTGGCTCGCCGGCAACGACAAGGACGACCACCAGATCCTGAAATTCGCCCCGACGGCAAGTTCCTGCAGCAGATCGGCAGGCAGGCCGTCTCCACCGGCGGCTCCAACAGCACGCACCCAGCTCGGCCGGCCCGCGCACATGGTCACCGACGACTGCGCGCGGGCGAGCTTTACGTCGCCGACGGCTACGGCAACCGCCGCATCATCGTGTTCGATAGCAAGACCGGCGCCTACAAGCGCCACTGGGGCGCCTACGGGGCCAAGGAGCTGAGCGACGACAAGCTCCCCGCCTACAAGCCGGTCGCCGTCACCGAGCTGTCGAAGTCGTTCGCCAACCCGGTGCACTGCGTGCGCCTCTCGCGCGACGGCCTCGTCTACGTCTGCGACCGCAGTCAACGACCGTATCCAGGTGTTCAAGAAGGACGGCACGTTCGTGAAGGAGTTCCAGGTCGAGCCGCAGAACGCTGCAGAACGGCTCGGTGCTGGGACCTCGTGCTGTCGGAGGACCGCGCCCAGCGCTACATCTTCATCGCCGACGGCGCGCAACATGCAGGTCCTCACCATCGATCGCCAGACCGGCGAGAAGGTCGGCGAGCTTCGGCCGCCCGCGGCCACATGGCCGGCAACTTCAAGTGGGTGCACAACAGCGGCGGATCAGGCTCGAAGGGCACGGATCTACACGGCCAGAGGTCGGCGGGGCGTGGCGTCGCGTTGCAGAAGTTCAAGCGCGCCAAGCTGGTCTGTTTCTGACTCGCCAAGGCCACACACTCCCCCTCCCCCTCGAGGGAGGTTGGAACACGCCACGGCGCTCAGCTCGCCGGATCTCGACGGTCAGCGGGCACCAACCGGCGAGGCCTCAAGTCTACGGATGGCGTTCCTGGTGAAGTCGATTCTTGCCACCTGCGCTGCCGGTCACCCCCACCCGACGCGTCCAGCGACTTAGCGCCGGCGGTTGGGTGTGCGCATTGATGTCGGCGATCGCCGCCGTCAAGCCGCGGACGCATCTCCCTCCCCACTCCAGGGAGGCGGAGCGGTGGCGGTCACCTGGCCGCGCCTTCACCGCCGCCGGCGACTTCAGCCGGCGATCTCGCCGCTGCCGCTTGCTGATGGCGGGGACGGCGAAGCCGCGCGATTATCAGGATCAGCGCGGTGGCGATGCGGAAGCCGGAGACTGATCGGGCGGGTGAGGAATAGGGACGGGTCCGCCGCGCGACCCATCTAGCATCGAGTCGGCGCAGGGTTCTCCTCCATCATCGGCCCCAGCACGAAGCCCCAGCAGCAATCGGCGCCGGGAAGCCGAGACTTCATCAGGATGAAACCGACGACGCCGAACATGGCCGTGAGATAGAGCTCAAAGGCGCTGCTGTGGCCTTTGGGCATCCTGATCGCCGAAACCTAGACCAGCGGGAAAAGAATGGCGATAAGAACGCAAATCGTCGGCGCCACCACCAAGATGATCAGCGGCAAATTCAGATGCATTAACGTGGGTTTGATCCACATCACCGCCATCCTGGGCTGAACAGGTCGGGGCGCTGGTCTGTTATCGGGGCCCCAGCCGGATGCCTCATGACGACTGCCCGGCGCTCACCTCGCACCACTCGTAAGCTTGGCCCCAGCGGCTCAACAGCTCAGGATGAACTTACTCTGCACCTCCGCGTTGTTGGCGCCTCCGTTACACACCCTCAGGTAACGCCTGCAGCTGGCTCGGATCATGGCGATCAAAAACTTCTCCCAGCGCTGCCGGGAAGCGAGCAGGCGATCATGGTCCAGTTTTGGCGAGCACACATAGAAGAAACTCGACGCGCAATCCGCCTGGGATCAAGTTCAGGATTACGCCTGGGGTCCTCTCGCGTCAAGCATGCTGAATAATCACCTGGGAGAAGAATAGTGATTGTTTTGGCCCCATTATTTCAGCTGGCACATTAGATTGGAGATGATCTATACGTACTGAAGACGCCCAACCGGCAGAACGATCGAAACTCGACCCAGTCAGCAGCTCAGTGGCGCCGCGGCTTCAAGCAGAGACGCCGGAATTGGCGTCTTCGCCAGCGATGCAGGCAGAACCCAAATGCTGTTAACTGGCTGTGGCCACCATATACCCGACTGGTAGCGTAGCGCCATCGCGCATCAGCGAATCTTTCGGGCGAAGCCAGAATTTGGGCTGAACTCTTCCAGCGGGCCAGGCCGAACAAGCGATCAACGTGGCGCATGATGCCGAACAGTGCCGCCGAAAGATAATGAAAAATCGTGGCGGCGATCTGTGAGCCAGCTGCGCCCTCTGCCGCCAGCCTGGTAGCCATCGATCGGTCACCACCTCCAGGTCTCGCCGGGAGGTTGATGCGGTCAGCATGTTGATGAACAACGCCATGCTGGGCGCCATGAAAATGCCGATACCAGCCAAGCACGATGGCTGGCGCTACCAAGTGGACAACGGCAAATTCGATCGGCTGTCTTGCCCATAGCGTCTTTCATTGTGAACAATTTGATACCCGCGCCAACGCCCCTTGATCAGCTCGACCGGAACCTATCGATGAACAAATGAGCGGATCTGGCGTATGAATGGCAGCGCCAGAGCGATCAATTGTTGAGGTCCACGGGCGCGTAACTTCCCTGTGGTAGCCATTGTGGGAAAGAAGCTAGCACAGATAGGAGCAGCCCGAGGAGGCTGGGCAGACTCACCTGGGTCGACCTGGTGCAGTCAGCACGTGGTGAGGCGAGCCGTCTCGGCTGAAGCCGAACTCACGCTCCCCTGCACCTCCCGGCGCAAGATCAGCACCACCAGCGCTGGCACGGGCCTGCGCGATCATCCAGGAAACCAGTGCGCCAGCACACCACCAGTGGCCAGGACCAGTCAAAGACATGCTTGGCGTCTGGCCGGCCTGATCCTTTGTAGCCTGTGCGTAGCCCGCTTCCACCTCTTTGTGATCCTCAATTGTTTTACGGGGGCGCCACTTGTGGGCCGCGGGAAGCGGCGATCTGCGCACCACCGGCGTGCCAGAGGTGTCTCGGGCGAGAGGGCGGCCGGATTCCGACCACGATCAGCGCCAGAATGGCCGGAGTATCTGTTATCGGGGAAGCTTCGGCGCCATTTTGCCCGGCTTCCTCGGCGGCGGTGGCGCTACCTGGGCGCCGATCGCATCGCCACACGGCGGCGCACGAAGCTCCCATGCGGGCTGCGCCCGGCAAGCTCGAGCTATCGATCAGGAAGGAGCGCAATGGCCATTCAAGCGGTGCGCCGGGTAGTGTCAGCTCCCGGCTCTGCTGCCGGGTGCCCGGATCGCGGGAAGGGAGCGGACGCGTTGCCAATCGGCACCGCGTCCTTGCCTCTATCTGCGGGTGACTTCTTACATCGTCTTGTCGAACCCCACGTGTCGATCGCATAAGATACCGACCATCGTGCTGGCATAAAATGGATTATGTAGTCGCCAGTGGCGACGACGCCGTCATCGACGGCCAGTGGGGCTTCGGCTTACCGTCAATGCCAAGGCGATGCAGCGCTGACCATCTGACAGAGCGAAGAAGACCAATGTCGCGCGCCTGCACCGTGTTCCGCCGGAGGCCGCCATGTCGGGCGGCTGGCGGCCCCCTCACGCTGATGGCCGTATCCAGGAGGGCGATGATCGGGCTGGCCGCCGCCTGAACTCCGGCCGCGCTCTCGCCAAAGCCGTGGGCCCGTTCCGGCTTCGGCGCGGGCGGCGCGAGGCCCGGCTCGGCGCTCAACCTGATCGTCACTCCTGTCGCCGTGCCGTCGGACGCTGGCTGCACCCTTCGCAGCTGCGACGTGGCGACATCGGCGGTGGCGGCCGCTGCACGGTGATGTATGCTCGCGGCCAGCGCGCGGCGGCGAATACCCGGATCCCGGGCTGGAAAACCAACTCGCTCGACAGCGAAGAAACGGCATCGCCTGGAAAACCACCGACCCACGCGCGCAGCTGCGCAAGGGCGCGCGCTGCTGCCGCTCGGCGGCACCGAGGGCTGCGAGGGCAGCGGCCTTTGCGCGCCATGAGTGGAGATGCTGTGCGGGCTGCTCACGGGCCTGGCTTCGGCGTCGAGCCGACCGGGCGGCACAACGACGGCTGCTTCATGGCGGTGTTCAGGTCGACGCCTTCCGCCGCTGGCGGAGTTCAAAGAAGAGGTGGCCGAGTTCGCCCACATACCTGAAGCGCTACACCGCCTCGCTGATCAGGCAGCCCCGGCGTGTTCTATCCGGGCGAGGTCGAGCACATGCGCGAGCAGCGAGCGGCGCAAAGTCCGGCATCGACGTGGAGGATGCCACGTGGGCACAAGCTGCGCGCTCTGGCCACGTCGGTCTGGCGTGGCGGCGGCTGTCGATCTCAAGCAGGGCGGATCGATGGGGTCGACCCCTACCGGCACGATACTATCCGCCATCGCTGACGGTGTAGGGGTCTGACCCCATTCCTTCTTGCAGGGAGCACAAGACATGAATCGGCAGATGGTGATGGTGGGCTTCCTGCAGGCGCAGAACTGCACCGAATCTGCCGAGCTCCTGGCGCGCACCCGCAATCGCGCGACGACGCCCATTCGGCGGACTACTGCCAGGAGATCGCCCGCGTCCTGTCTGAAGCCGGCAAATTTCACACATGGCGTTCTTCGACGATCGGCTGCGCGATGCCCGACCGCTACGGCAACGATCACGCGCACACCGTGGAGGATACGGCATCCGCGCCACCAAGATGGACCACGCTGATCGTGCTGATGACCATGAGCGCGGTGACCACGAAGCTGGGCCTCGCCTCGACCTGCATCCACTCGACCTTACCACCGAGCCGCTTCGATGTCGCCCGCCGGTTTCGCGACGACTCGACCTGATGACGAGCGGGCGCGCCGCGCGGCTTGGAACGTGGTGACCTCGGTCAACGACGGCGAGGCCCACAACATGGGCCGCGAGGAGCACCTGGCCCACGACCTGCGCTACGACAAGGCCGACGAGTTCATGGAGGTCGTGCTGGGGCACTGGGACACGTGGGACGATGGCGCCATCATCATCGACAAGAAGACCGGCCGCTACGCCGATCCCGACCAAGGTGAAGCGGCTCGACCACAAGGGGAAATTCTTCACCTCGCGCGGTCCCTTCACCGTGCCGCGGTCGCCGCAAGGCCATCCCGGTCGTCATCCAGGCCGGCGCCAGCGGCGCGGACAGCGCTTCGCCGGGCGCTGGGGCGAGGTGATCTTCGCCGCCGCCCGCAACACCGAGCATCGGCCAAGGAGGCATACCAGGCGGTCAAGGGCGAGGCCGCGCGTCTCGGCCGCGATCCCGATCACATGTCCATCTGCAACATCCTCATGCCCGTCGCCGGCGCCACCAAGGCGGAAGCCGAGGACAAGATGGCGACCATCTCCAAGCTGCCGCTCGAGATCGACGCGCTGTCGCTGCTGGCCGAGGCGCTCAACTTCGATTTCGCCTCGAAGGGCATCGACGAGCCGTTCACGACGGAGGAGCTGAAGGGCATGACGGGCATGCTCGGCATCCGCGACGGCGTGCTGAGAAAGCAGCGGCAAGACCAACCCGAGCGCGCGCGACTTCATCAATTTCAGCGGCCGCGGGCAGACCGAGAGCGCCGTCGTCGGCGGCCCAAGGAGATCGCCGACGTCATGGAGGAGATGTTCGCTCGCCCGCGGCTGCGACGGTTTCGTGGTGGCGGCCACGCACGTGCCCGGCGCCTATGCCGATTTCGTGCGCCACGTCATCCCCGAGGTGCAGCGCGCGCGGCCTGCTTTCACGGACTGTATACTACGCCGGCAAGGCGCTGCTGCACGGGCCGCTCATGGCCTGCCACGCTTCCCTCCGGTCGGTGCCTGGAAGGTGTCGCCGAGACGCGCGGCGGGATGTGGTTTTCCCGCCGTCATTGCACCTCTACGGAGCCGCAGCGAACGCTGGGCACACATGGCGCTGAAGGCACAGCACGCCACCCAAGCCTCCTGGGAGACTCTAACTATTCCAAATTCAGGAGGCACCTTTCCACAGGCGGGCCTGGTGTGCCCACAACAAAGTCCATCTTGATGCTGGCTTTGCTGTGCCACATGTGTAGC
>ERZ1370068.85-contig-10073_pt1 | contig 35076 bp, 32 predicted proteins | sample MGYA00561227_ERZ1370068 | MGnify/ENA primary metagenome ERZ1370068 (study PRJEB38410, sample SAMEA6850437) | metagenome | study: Metagenomic assessment of the ecological functions of the soil: analysis of the soil microbiota associated with the...
TTCGGGTCGAGGCGGATCCTGTACTGCTCCGTCGGCGAGTCCGAGAGCCCATCGCTTCGGCTCGAGCCGCATCCACTCCTTCGCGTCGATCGCAGTACTCCGCCTCCAGGATCGGCGAGAGGCGCGTCCGTCGCCTCGAACTCGAAAGTGCCCGCGGCGCCGAGGACAGCTTCCGGATGACGGGCGGCGTGTTGTCCACGGATGACGGCGAAGACTCGCGCGCAGCGGTCTTTCGGTCCTCGGGGTTCGCCTCGCCGTCCGAGGCCGTGAGGCGGAAGACGTAGTCCCCGTCCGGGAGAGCGACGTCGTGTCGAACGAGTAGAAGATCTCCTTCAGTCCCTTGCGAGGGGAGCCAGTGCGTCGACCGCGATCCGGCCTGACGTCGAGCTCGTAGGTCAGCGGGTCGCCGTCCGGATCCGATCGCCTTCCAGGTGAGCGTCCGGTAGCCCTTGCGCAGCAGGCGCCGCGGGATGCCTTCCGACTCGCGGCTCTTCGAGGCTCGTGAAGATCCCCTTCTCGTCGGGCGCCGTCGTCTCGAAGACGTTCTGTGCCGCTCGACGGCCGAGCGCGCGTAGAACCTCCGCCGGGCCGAGCGCGAGGAAGCTCTCGACCGACGGGCGCCGAGTTGCGGTTGCGGTAGGACGGCCTCCGACGCGCCGCACGCCGGAGCTTCGCGCCGTCGGCGTGCATCCGGACCTTCCACTGCAGGTACCGGCCGGCGGGGCGCGTGATCATCATGGGTCCGCGCCCGGTCGCGTAAGGCCGACCAGGGGCTCCAGGTCGAATCGGGTGCGGCAGCCTCGCCCGACCGAAAAGCAGAACTCGACCTGGCCTCCGGCGGGCGTTTCGCCCTCCCAGCCGGAAGGCCCCGAAACGGCTCGTGCGGCCCGTGTCCTTGACCGCCGAGACGTACTCTCCCTGCCGCGGCCCGTCGCTGACAGCGGTAGAGCGCGCTCGCGAATTCGTCGCGACGGCGTTGCCGCCGAGCGCGCCGTCACCTGCTTCTCGTCGAGACGTCCGCTCGAGCGACCGGAACTGGTCCACGGCGATCGGTAGAGCTTGCCGTTCGGGCCGGTCGCCGCCAGCACGGCCGCGCGCCGTCCGCGTCGGGGCGCAGGTCGAACACGATCTCGTCCGAGCTCGTCCAGACCGTGCGCGGCGGCTCGCCTTCCTCGCAAGAGCGAGGACTTCCGACGAGTATCCGGCGCGCGACCGCCCTTGGACGGCGGCGACGCGGCCGGCTGAAACGGAGACCGAGACCTCGGCTTGTCCTGCGCCTCGTCGCCCTCGCGGGCGCTGACTCGTCCGCGTCGGCCGCGATGACGCGAGGGCGCGGCTGCGGAGCCGAGATCGGCTCGCCTGCCATCGCGGAGGGCGCCGCCGCGGGACCGGCCGCGACCCAGACGCGGCCGTCGCGGCTCGCGGCGATCGACGTGATCTCCGACTTCGACGGAGTCGTAGACCGTGACGACGGCGCCCGACGGGTCGACGCGCAGCACCGAGCCCGGATCCGGACGTCCCCGCCCAGAGCGCGCCCCTGCGCGTCCGCGTAGAGCGAGCGGACGTGCGGGTCGCGCGTCGCGTGCACGCGCTCGCCCTTGCCCGCCGCCGTCGACGCGGTGGATCTCGCCCGGGCAAGTCCCGTGCCGACCGCAGAGCGTGTTCCCCGCGAACGCCAGGGCCCAGACGTACTTGGGCCTTCGGGTCGTAGTAGAGCGAAGCCTTGCCGCCTGCGATGCGATAGACCTTGCCGCCCGAGCGGCCGCGCCGCGTAGAGAGCGCCGTCGGGCCCGAACCGGCGATGGCGCCGTGACCTCCTTCTCCGTGGAGCGTCGCGACCGTCTCGACCTTCCCGACGGGGCTGACGCGCAGGATCCTGCCGTCGTCCTGCCGGTCGCGAGATCACGCTCGGCCGCTTCTCGACCCGCACGCCAGCGAACAGGCTCGCCTCGTGCCATGCCTTCGACGCGCTTCCACTCGCCGCGACAGGACCAGCGTTCCCTCGGCGGACACCGAAACCCCGCGCGCCTCGCCGAGCGAGAAATCCGACGCGGAGTCGCACGACCCAGATCTTCGTCGTGGCCGCCGCGCCAGCGGCGCGGCGGCAGGCGGCGAGGCACGAGCAGGGCGATGCCCGGCACCCGCCGATCCGACGCGCCGGGTCACCAAATCCTCGGCTCGACTCTTCGATTTTCAGGCGGACCGACCCCGAGATGGGAACGGGCTGCTCGAGCGAATCGGCCTGCAGAGCGCAGCGTGACCGAGCTCCGGCGAGGCCGTCGCCCGGGCCGCGGTCGCGCAGGATCGCCGCGACGCTCGGCGGGCAGCGATGGCAGGGCGCTTCGCCCGCCACGACGGCGCCGGGCGCGCCGCGGTAGGCGAGCAGGTTCAGGCTGTTCGGCGGCCGGACGCAGCGGGCGAGGAAGTCGAGGACCTGGTCGAGCGACTGCGGATCGGGCGGATGGAGCGCGAGGTCGTAGGCCGTCGCCGCCGAGCCGTCGCCCACGAAGACGGTCAGCGGCCCGGCGGCGTGTCCTGCGGCACTGTCAGGTTCATCACGACGCGGCGCGCTGCTCCGCGGAAGTCGGCGAGATCCACTGCGGATCGGGATCGTCTCGCCCGGCCGGACGCTTGCTCCTTGGCAGCCTCGACGTGAGCGATCCGGGCGCTCTGCAGCCGGTCGGTGTGCGCGATCGTCACATCCACGCCGTCGATCGTCAGGTCGCGAAACTCGTTGGCCATCAGGTAATTCGTCAGCAGCGCGAGCGAGGCGACGGCCTCCTCCCGCGCCTGCCAGGCCCGGAGAAGACGGAGTCCCAGCGGACCGTCGCGCTCGTTGCGTCCGGATCGCCGACTTCCAGACGAGCGTGCGCTCGCCGCGTGCGCTTCTCGAGCGTCGTCAGCACGCTGTCGATCGCGATGGCCGCCAGGATCGGCGTGAGCATCGGGTTGTGGACCGCCTCGAAGTGGTACGACCTGCGTCGGCGATGTCGTCCGAGCTCATGCGCACGCGTGATCGGAACCATCGTGCGCGCGGCGCTCCGAAGGTGCCGCAGATGCCGGTCGAGCGGTCCTGCGATGATGGAGCCGAGCACCGGGCCCGGTCGCCGGCGAACTTGAACGAGCGGTAGAGCGACGGGCAGGACCGTCAGGACGTCGGCCCGCGCCATCGGCATGTCGACCGGGCCCATCGAGAGGAAGGGATGGCCGAAGGCGAGCAGGCTCGAGTTGCCGTCCACCCAGCGTCACCGTGCCGGTGGCGGACGAGATCCATGTCGCCGGACAGCAGGCATGGTCGCGACGGCCGAGCCCGGTTTCAAGGTCGGCGCCGGCTCCAACGCGAGCGTCGAGGGCGACGCGGTCCGGACGGACGCGCCGGCCGGCGCCGCCATCCAGCTGGCCGCCTCGGCAATCCGGCTGAAGCAGCTTCCCGGCGACGCCATCCGCCGAAACGGAGACCGGCAGGGGCAGCGCGCGCCATGCGTCCCGGTGGCCGCTCGCGCGCGAAGGGCTTGACGCAGCCCGTCGAAGCGTCTCGAGGAAGTGCCCCGGCCGGAAGGCTGCGACGACGCGGCTGCTTCGAAGCCGCCGCGCCTGCGATCGGGACCGGCGGCGCGCGCGGAGCGCCTGCCGGATGTCGAGCATGCTCTGGATCGGCGTGATGCCGCAGATCGGCTCCTTGGCGAAGGGCCAGCCGTAGCGCGAGCGCTCCGATCGAGCTTGCCCGTCGACGTAGATCGGGCTGCCGCTCATTCCGGCGATGATGCCCGCTCTGCTCGAGGCCCGCTCCCGAGACGCGGGCGAGGATCAGGTCCTGCCCCGGCGCGTAGCGCTTCAAGAGGCCGATGATCTCGACGTCGAAGCGCTGGATGCCCTGCCCGTCGCCCAGGTCGCGAGACGCCACAGCCCTTCATCCCGGCCACGAGCTTCGTCCGGCGGGAGGATGTCCGAGGTGCTGAGCACGCGCGGTCGCGGCGCACGCGGCGACAGGCGACGCGCCACCGCAAACCGCCGCCGCGAGAGCTCTCACAGCTGAGCACAACGCCGCTGGCTCTGTCCTGTCCATTCCCTTTGACCCTCTCCCATGCGTATGTTACGGTCGAAACCGATGTGGCTGACGCTCTTTCAGCCCGTCCGCACGGAAAACCTGCCCGGAAGCCCAAAGCATCCTCGTTCTTCTTTCGAGGAGACCGGACCCACGGCCCGAGGTCGTCCTGGGGATCCTGCTGTTCTTCTCTCTCGTCTCGTGGGTCATCATCTTCGCCAAGTACATCCGGCTGACGCGGGTCTCCCGGCAATCCGACAAGTTCATGGCCTTCTTCCGCAAATCCAAGCGGTTTTCCGAGGTCAACGCGCTCGCCAGCCAGCTGACCGAGACGCCCCTGACGACGCTCTTCAAGGCCGGCTACGCCGAGCTCGACGCCCAGGTGAAGGCCAACCGGCCCGAGGCGACCCGACCGTCACGGCGAGCGGCACCGGCCGGGCAAGCTCCTGATCAAGAACATCTCGGGCGTCGAACGGGCCCTCGAGCGCGCGATCGGGGTCGAGGTGTCGCGCCTGACGACGCTACATGACCTTCCTCGCCACGACCGCTTCGGCCTGCCCCTTCATCGGCCTCTTCGGAACGGTCTGGGGGCATCATGCAGTCCTTCCGCGCGATCGGCAGTCACCGGCTCGACCTCGATCGCCGCGGTCGCGCCGGGCATCTCGGAAGCCCTCGTCAACACGGCGGCCGGCCTCGCCGCGGCGATTCCCGGCCCTGATCTTCTACAACTACTTCATGGGCAAGGTCCGGCAGCTGCGGGCCGGGATGGAGGACTTCGCCCTCGAGTTCATCAACCTGGCGGAGCGGAACTTCACTAGTAGGTAACCCGCTATGGCTTTCCAGCGGCAGACCGGGGACCCGTTCGACCACCTGGCGGACATCAACGTCACTCCGCTCGTCGACGTGATGCTCGTGCTCCTGATCATCTTCATGGTCACGGCGCCGATGCTCCACCAGGGCGTCTCGGTCTCCCTTCCCAAGACCGGAGACGACGAACCTCCCGCTCGAGCGTCGAGGACCCGATCATCCTCTCGATCACGCAGCGACGGCCGCTACTACATCAACGAGACGCCCGTGGCACGCGGCTCTGCTTCGCGACCGGCTTGAGCGCGTTTCTGCGCACGCGCAAGCGACCGGCACGGTGTTCCTCAAGGCGGACCGCGGCGCTCTCCGTCGGGACCGTCGTCGAGACGCTGGACGTCCTGAACCGCATGGGCATCGAGAACCTCGGGTTGATCACGGACACGTCGGGGAGCAAGAAGAAGTGACATGGATGCCGTCGGAGACATCCTCGCCGAGAGAGAGCGACAGCGACCTTCCCTGGGCGATGGGCGCCTCGCTCGCCGTCCTGCTCCACGCGGGCCTCGCGGGCGACCCTCGTGATCTCGGCGCTTGCATCGGCCCAGCCATCTTCGTGCAGCCGCGCGCCGTCGGCGGTGCGGCTCGTGCAGGCCGGGACGCTCCAGCGGCGCGTCCGCCGGTCGAGGCGGCCGCCCGAGCCCGTCCCCGAGAAGCCCAAGATCGTGAAGCCGGCCGAGGAGGCGCCGCCCGCCCCCTCGCCGAAGGCCATGCTGCTGCCGGCCAAGGAGAAAGAGACGAAGAAGCCCTCCGCGCGCCGCTCCGCAAGCCAAGTCCGCGGCCAAGGAGGCCGGCTTCCCCGCCCGCGCCCGGCGCCGCCTCGGCGCATGCCCGGGACCGGCGGCCCCGCCGGCACCGGAGGCACCGCCGGGAATCGGCGGCGCCACCTTCGATCAGCCCGACTTCCACTATTCCTACTACGTCGAGCGGATGCTCGTGACGATCGGCATGAACTGGTTCAAGCCGGCGCGAGTCCGTCCCGATCTCGCCGATGATCCGTTTCCGGATCGAGCGCGACGGCACGATCAGCGATCCGCGAGATCGAACGCTCGAGCGGACTGCCCTTCGTGGACCGCGCCGCCCTGCGAGCCGTGATGGCGTCCTCCCTGCTGCCGCCGCTGCCTCCAGGAATTCGCGGGCAAGTACCTGGGCGTCCACCTGATCTTCGAATGAGAACACTCCGCGAACGCCTCCTCGCCGGTCTCGTTTTCGCCGCGCTCGCTGCCTGCTCGCCGGCCAGACGCCGCAGGCCACGCCGGCGCCCCCGACGCACGCAGGCGCCAGGAGATGGTCCTGAAGATCGCCGAAGGAGGCCGGCCGCAAGCTGCCGGTCGCCATCCCGCCCCTGCTCGGCTCCCGGCGCGGCCGCGCGATGCAGTCGCAGGTCGTCGAGCCCGTTCACCGCGACGCCTGCGCTCGGACCTGGAGTACGCCGGGGCTCTTCGCGGTCGCCGATCCGGCGCACTACCCCGACCGGCTTCCGCGACCCGTCGACCGCCGGAGGTCGCCGACCGGTGGCGCGGGACGGGCGCCGGAGTACCTCGTCGACACGCGCGGCGAGGTCACGCGGCGACAAGGTCTCCGTCGAGGCGCGGGTCTGGGACCTGAAGGCCCGCAAGCTCATCCTCGGCCGCCGCTACTCGGGCGGCGTCGGCTACGTCGAGCGGATCGCCCACACGCTCGCCAACGACCTCGTCAAGTACTTCACCGGCAAGAACGGGCTCTTCCTCTCGATCGATCGTCTTCGTCTCCGACCGCGACGGCGCGAAGACGTCAAGGAAATCTACGCGATGGACTTCGACGGGCGAAACGTCCGCGCGGCTGACCTCCCACAACTCGCTCTGGCGATGAATCCCGACGCGCGCGGCGGCAAGATCGCTCTTCACGAGCTACGTCGCGACCTCCTGCCGCAGCTCTGGATCGATGAACCTCGGACGGGACGGCGACAGAGGGAGATCCCGACGGGCGTGGATCTGAACGCCTCTCCGGCTCCTCTCGCCGGACGGCACGCCAGATCGCCTTCGCCGGGCTCGGCGCGAAGGGCAACGCCGACATCTACGTCGTCGGCACGAGCGGCGGCGGCCTGCAGCGCCTGACGATGACGCACGCGCTCGAGGCCTCGCCCGACTGGTCCCCGACGGGGCGCCAGATCCTCTACACCTCGGACCAGTCCGGGACGCCCCAGATCTGGGTCATGGACGCCGGAGGGCACGGGCCCGCGGCGCGTCACGTACGCCGGCAACTGGAACGACGAGGGCGCCTGGTCGCCCGACGGGTCGAAGATCGCTTTCGCCTGCCGCAACGAGGGGGACTTCAACATCTGCGTCATGGACTTCGCGAGCGGGCCGCACCGTACAGCTCACGACCGAGGGCTCCAACGGCCACCCGGCGTGGTCGCCCGACGGCGACAAGATCGTGTACCAGAGCCGCAAGCGGCGGCATCGACGCAGATCTACACCATGGACGCCGACGGGCAGAACAAGCGCCTCTTGACAGAAGGGTCCAACAACTCGCAGCCGATCTGGACTCAGTGAGACGTCCCGGATCGCTCTCCGGCCCGGGAACAGGGCGGAAACCACGGGGATCTGCTATATTGAAGTTTCCTGCGCAGCCCGGAATTCGCGCGGAACGCAAACGGACAAGGAGAGAGCAATCATGACGAAGACGCACAGGGACGATCGCCCTCGCTTTCCTGCTGGCCGCAACCCTCGGCACCGCCGCGGCGTGCAAGAAGAAGCCGCCGACCACGGCCCCCGGGGCAGAGACCCGTGACCGACGAGCCACGCGGCCGCCGACGGAAACGAACGTCCCGCCGCCTCCGCGCGGCGCCCCCGGAGACGTGGTCAGCGAAGCGCTCTGCCGGCGGACGTCGCCGCGATCAACGCCAGGGGTTACCTGAAGGACGCGTTCTTCGACTACGACAAGGCGGACCTCGCGCGACGACGCCCGGACGGCGCTCGTCGACCGACGCGGAATGGCTCAAGAAGTACCGCGACCATCCAGTTCCTGATCGAGGGCCACTGCGACGAGCGCGGCACCGTCCGAGTACAACCTCGCCCTGGGCGACCGGCGCGCCAACGCCGCCAAGGAATACCTCGTCTCTCTCGGCGTGGACGCCTCGCGGCGTCAAGACGGTTTCCTACGGGAAGGAGCGCCCCTTCTGCACCGAGTCGACGGAAGACTGCTGGCAGCAGAACCGCCGCGCCCACTTCCTCGTCACGGCCAAGTAGTGTCCCGGGTCCCCCGCTTCCTCGCCGGCTGCGCGCGTGCTCGCCGCGCTCGCGGCCGCGCGCTGCCGCTTCTGACCGGCTGCGTCGGCTCCTCGGACATCGACGGGCTGCACCGCCAGATGAACGACATCGAGAAGCAGATCCAGGCGCTCGAGCGCAAGTCCTCGAGCAAGGAGGAGGTCTCCCGGTTGAACACCAGACGTCTCCGCAGCAGACCGAGCAGCTCCTGAAGTCCAACGCGGACACCGGCATCAAGCTCGGGAGCTCACGGCGAAGATGGAGCAGCTCGAGTCGAAGCTGGAGGACACGAATCGCCGGCTCGCCCAGCTCTCGCAGCAGATCGCGGAGACCCAGGGCGACCTCTGCGCGGCTGCCGCCGGCGCCGCCGGCGCGGCCGTGCCGCCCCAGAATCCGCCCTCGGGCACGCCCGGCAGTCGACGCGACCGTCGTGCGGGCCGCCCGCGGGCGCGCATCCAAGCCCGACCGAGCTCTACGACACGGCGTACGCCGACTACAACAAGGGGCGCTACCCGCTGGCGATCCAGGGCTTCCAGGAGTACCTGGTCGCCTACCCCAACACCGATCTGTCCGACAACGCCCAGTACTGGATCGCCGAGAGCCTCTACGCGCAGAAGAAATACAAAGAAGCCATCGCTGACTTCGACAAGCTGCTGAAGCAGTGGCCGCAGAGCGACAAGGCGGCCGCGGGCTTCTGAAGAAGGGCTACGCGCTGATCGGAGCTCGGCCAGAAGGCCGAGGGCGTCGTCCAGCTCCAGTACGTCATGCACGAGTTCCCGACCGCCGAGGAGTCGCGGCTGGCCCGCGCCCGCCTGCCGCAGCATGGGGATCGAAGCGCGGTGAACTCAAGAAGGTCAGGTCTAAGGTCTAAGGTCTAAGGTCGAGACGAGAAGAGAGGAACGAGAGCATTGTCATGGCAAACATCAAGTCGGCGGAAAAGAGAATCAAGCAGACGGCCAAACGGCAGCTGCGCAACCGCGGGCGTCCGCTCGCAGTTGAAGACGGCGGTCAAGCAATACCGCGAGCTCGAGGACGCGAAGAAGGGCGAGAGGCGTCTCGCAGGCGCTATTCGGACATCGACAAGGCGCGGAAAAAGGGCGCGATCCACAAGAACGCCGCCGCCCGCTACAAGTCCCGCCTCGCCCGAAAGGCCGCGAAGTCGAAGGCAGCGTCCAAGGCCCAGGGTCGCGGCTCCGGGACCTTAGACATTAGACCTTAGACATCAGACTCTCGAGCGCGCAGGCCGCTCTAGAACCCTTCCAGCAGGCTCGAGACCAGAGAGGACGCGAACCTCTCGGCCACGCGGTCGATGGCTTCGTTCTCGCGGTCCACGTAGGAGGCGGCGCTCGTCGTGAGCGAATAGTTCTCCTGGAACGTGAAGGACGGGTTCTCCCAGAGGACCTTTTCGTCGGGAAGGGTCTTCAACGACACGTGGGCGGTGATCCGGACCTGGTACTCCTTGGCTCTCCCCGCGTCGTCGAAGGCGACGGCGAAGAGGTCGAACCCCGTCACCTCCCCGGCCAGGTCCGCGTCGGCGCCGGTGGCCCCGGCCTGGACCGAGAAGCGGCCGCGGCTCGACGAGCTCCCTGGCGACTTCGCTCGAGAGGCGCTGCTCGACACCGACTCGCGTGGTCTTGTTGACGAGGGTCTGGAACTGGATCACGCGGATCGACGGAGGCAGCGTCGACGTCTTCCCCACCAGCGGTGTAGCCGCAGCCGGCGAGGTCGCAGCCGCGAGCGCGGCGAATCCCGCGAGCCGCGCGGCACCGCCGCGTCGTCCCGCTGCCGTCGCCGGAAGAATGGCGATCTCCTCATCGAACGACGAGGTTCAGCAAGCGGTCGGGGACGAAGACGGCCCTGGCCAGCTCCTTGCCCTCGATCCAGGGACGGATGCGGCTCGTCGTGCGCGGGCGAGCGCCAGGGCCTCCGCCTCCGCGGCGCCCCGTTCGACGTCCAGGCGCCCGCGCACCTTGCCGTTGACCTGCACGACGAGCGTGACGCGCGGGAGTCGTCGCGAGCTCCGCGTCGAAGTCCGGCCAGGCCGTCTCGAGCAGGAATGCCTTTCCCGCCCGAACCGCTCCCACCACTCGTCGGTCAGGTGCGGCGCGATGGGATGGAGAAGCTTGCAGAAGCGTCCCGGCAGCCGCCCGCAGCCGCGGCGCCAGTCTCCGCGCCCGCCTCCACGCGCGTCCGAGATCCCGCGCTGGAACTCCATGAGCGCGGCGACGGCCGTGTGGAAGTGGAAACGCGACGCGTCCGCGTGACGCGCTGGATCGTGCGGTGCTCGAGGCGCGGCGAGCGGCGTGTCGCGCGGCCCCGGCCGCGCCGGCCGGCGAGCTCCGCGACGCGCGCGCACAGCTCGTGGACGCGGTTCAGGAAGCCGGTAGGCGCCGACGACGCCGTCCTCCGACCACTCTGACTCCTTCTCGGGCGGGCCGATGAAGAGCGTGTAGAGCGCGCACGGTGTCGGCGCCGAACCGCTCGATCAGCTCGTCGGGCGAGACGGTGTTGCCCCGCGACTTCGACATCTTCTCGATCTTCCCGGTCGCGGGATTCAGCTGCGTGATCATTCCCTGGTTGAAGAGGCGCGCGAACGGCTCCTCGATGCGCGACGAGCCCATGTCCTGCAGGACCCGGCAGACGAAACGCGCGTAGAGCAGGTGCAGGATCGCGTGCTCGATGCCGCCGACGTACTGGTCGACCGGCATCCAGCGCGCCGACGCGCTCCGGATCGACCATGCGCGACGTCGTCGCTCGCGGGTTCAGGAAGCGCAGGTAGTACCAGGAGGAGTCGACGAAGGTGTCCATCGTGTCCGTCTCGCGCCGCGCCGGTCCGCCGCAGGCCGGGCAGGCGACCGCGCACGAACGCCTCCGGACTTCGCGAGCGGGTTGCCTTCCGCGCCGCGGAACTCGACGTCCTCGGGCAGGAGGACCGGCAGGTCGGCGTCCGGCACCGGGACGACGCCGCAGCGTCGCGCAATGGATCGCCGGGATCGGCGTGCCCCAGTAGCGCTGGCGCGAGATCAGCCAGTCCCGCAGGCGGTAGCCGACCGTTCCGCGCCCGACGCCCTTCGCCTCGATCCAGGCGATCGCGCCTTGCGGATCGGCCTCGGGGCCGTTGGGAGTCCCGTCCCAGTCGCCCGAGCGGTAGAGCGTACGCCGCCGTCGGGCAGCGGCCTGCGGTCATCGTCGGCGCGGATCGAGCTCGCCCGCGTCCGTCCGGTAGACGGGCCGGATCGCGAGCCGGAACTGCCGCGCGAACTCGAAGTCGCGCTGGTCGTGCGCCGGAACGCCCATGATCGCGCCCGGTGCCGTAGTCCGGGCAGCACGAAGTTCGCGAGCCACACCGGGATCGGCTCGCCCGTCGCGGGGTTGACCGCCGTGAACCCGGTGTCGAGACCCTCCTTCTCGCCCCCCTCGGCTTCGCGCATCAGGCGCGACTCCCGCGCACGCGCTCGACGAACGCCATGCGATCTCGCTCTCCTCGGGGACATCTGCGCGAGGAGGGCGGCCGCCGGATGTTCCGGCGCGAGCGCCAGGAAGGTCGCGCCGAAGAGCGTGTCGGGCCGCGTCGTGAAGACGCGCGACCGGCTCGGGCAGGCCTTCGACGGCGAAAGAGGATCTCCGCGCCTTCCGAGCGGCCGATCCAGTTGCGCTGCATCGTCTTGACGCGGTCCGGCCAGTCGGCAGACCGTCCAGGCCGGCGAGCAGCCGCTCGGCGTAGTCCGTGATCTCGGAAGAACCACTGCGTCAGGTCCCGGATCTCGACCAGGTCGTCGGACCGCTCGCAGCGCCCGTCGACGACCTGCTCGTTGGCGAGCACGGTCCGGCAGCCCGGGCACCAGTTGACGGGAGCCGTCTTGCGGTACGCGAGGCCCCGCTCCCACATGCGCAGGAAGAGCCACTGGTTCCAGCGGTAGTACGCGCGGATCGCAGGAGGCGAGCTCCTTGGACCAGTCGTAGAGGAGCCCGAGGCTCGAGAGCTGCTCCTTCATCGCGCGCGATGTTCCCGAGCGTGTACTCCCGCGGGATGGACGCCGCTCTGCGATGGCGGCGTTCTCGGCGGGCAGTCCGAACGCGTCCCATCCCATCGGGTTCAAGACCTTGCGCCCGGCCATCCGCTCGCGGCGGTAGAGCGCGTCGCCCAGGATGTAGTTGCGCCCGTGCCCGACATGGAGCCGGCTCCCCGAGGGATACGGGAACATGTTGAGCATGTAGAACTTGTCGCCCGGCGACGCCGTGTCGACGTAGGCCACGCGCGTTCTCTTCCCAGCGGCGCTGCCACTTCGCGTCGATCTCGGCGTGCGGGTATTTCTCGGACATGGAGCCGGCGAATATAGCAAGAGAGTCTAAGGTCGAAGGTCTAAGGTCGGGGACCGACGGGATTACCGGCGCGGCGGAGTCGGGTGAGGTCGCGCGGACGCGCAGGGTTTTGTCGCCGGCGCGCAGCGTGGCGTAGGAGAGGTCGCCCGGTTCCGGAGCAGCGACGTCAGGGCGAGGTTTCGCGGACGGGTCCAGGCGCGCCGCGAGAATGCGGACGTAGCGCGCGTCCACGCCGTTGACGGAGGCGAGGGGGTCGGAGAAGACGTAACCCCGGTCCGGGTAGTAGACCTCGATCCAGCGATGGAAGGCGCCTCCGAGCTTCGCCTCGTAGCCGTCGGCGCCGGGCTCGGTCGCGAGGACGCCCTGCACGGTCCGCGCGGAAATGCCGATCCGTCCGAGCAGATCCACGGCGAGCTCGGCGAAGCCCACGCAATAGGCCCGTCCCGGCGGAGAAAACCGTGCCCGGGTCCTGCCGGCGCAGCCGGTCCGGATCGTAGGCGACCCGGGCCGCGAGGCCGAGCAGGATCCGCTGGACCGCTTCCGCCTCCGTCTGACTGCCGGCCGCGAGCTTCCGCGCGAACGCGTCCCGGTCGGGCGCGGCGACGCGCGCCGCCTGCGGGCGATCGCCTGTCGGGAACGGCGCGGCGCTCGCCAGCGGCGAATCCGACACGCGCACCTTGCAGCCCACGGAGCCTCCGGCCCCGGCCGAGACCTCCAGCGAGTACCCGTCGTTGTCGTACTGATCGAAGAGCCGCGCGTCCGCTCCGCGCGCCCGGTAGACCGCGCGATTGTTCCGACGCCGTCGAGCGCGGCGGCGCCTGCCGAGGAGAGCGACGGCGAGGATCGCCTCACGCAGCTACGCCTCGGCCGGACGGGACTTCATGACTCCGTCCAGGATTCCGTTGATGAACTGGGAGGAACGCGGTGTCGAGAAGCGCTTGGCGATCTCGAGGGCCTCGTCGATGACGACCGGACGGGGTGTCGAGGGCTCGTGCAGCAGCTCGAAGAGCGCGAGCCGAAGGATGTTGCGGTCCACGATCGGCATGCGGGACAGCCTCCAGTGGTCGGCCTGCTTCGAGATGATCGCGTCCAGGTCGTCCCGGTGCGCGAGCGTTCCCGAGACGAGCCGTTCCGTGAAGTCCCGCAGCGCCGCCGGGCGCCTTCTGGAGGTCCGCGGACCGGCGGAACATCTCGTCCGCCAGCGTGCCCGCCACGTCGTTCTCGAAGAGCATCTGGAGGGCGAGCTCCCTCGCCTTGCGCCGCGCTCCCATCAGCCCCTCGATCCGCCGGCGCTTGAGATTCGCCATGGCGATCGCGGCCTCAGCGGCCTCCGCGCCCTGCGCCGGACCGCTGCCGCGCCTGGTCCATGGTGTCGCAGGTCAGGAGGCCGAACCCGATCGGCTGGCCGGTCTGCGCCGACAGCGAGGCCAGAGCGCGCCGGCGACGGCGTGGCCGAGCACGTCGTGGTGGGTCGTCTCGCCTTTGACGATCGCGCCGAGCACGATCAGGGCGTCCGGGTGCTTCGGATTCGGAGAGGCCGCGCGCGCCGCGGCCGGAAGCTCGAAGGCTCCGGGCACGCGCACGACGCGGACATCGGAGCCTCTGGCCCCGCAGCGTTCGAGGGTCTCGAGCGCGCTGGCGAGCAGCGCGTCCGTGATCGTCGGATTCCAGCGGGCGCACAGCACGCGGAACCGCAGCCCCGACGCGTCCAGCGCCCCTCGACTTCCTTCGGATGGAAGGCGGGGCCACGCGGCGGGAAACACGGCGGCTGCTCAAGGAACGGCTCCCTCTGTGAAGAGGACGATTCTAACCCGAGTTCAGAGCTGAGAGTTGAGTCGAGAGTTGGGCCCACCGAGACGAAGCTTCTCCAGGACCGGTTCGTCTCCGAAGTTCCGTTCGTAGCGGGCGCGGAACTCCTCGATCGAGTACGCCGGCGGCTGCGGCCCGAGGGCCTCCAGGCCGAAGACCGCGCTGACGCTCCCCATGCGGCCGGCGCGCCGGCCAGGCGCGCCGATCCGCAAGCCGCGGACGAGCCCGGCGCGGTAGGCGTCCCCGACGCCCGTCGGGTCGATCGCCTCCCGCTCGAGGCGCGGCGGGCGGGACTTCGTGGCGCACCCGTCGTCCTGCCGCCGGCGACCGAGATCGTCGGAGCCGTCCGCGCCGTGCGTGACGACGACGACCGGGATTCTTTCCTCGAGCTCCTCCCGCGAAAGCCCCGTCTTCTGCGTCAGGATCCCGAACTCGTAGTCGTTGACGATCAGGATCGCCGCCCCGGCGAGTCCCTCGAGCAGGTCCTCGCCCGACAGCCGCGCCACCTGCTGGCTCGGATCGTAGAGAAACGGGATGGCAGCCGCTCCGGCACTCCTCCGCGTAGCGCGCCATGGCGGCCGGATCGTTGGGCGACATGACCACCAGGGCGATGTCCGCCGGATCCAGTGCTTCAAGCGACAGGTCCCGCGCGCGCGCCATGGCGCCCGTGTAGAACGACGCGATCTGGTTCTGGTCCCGGTCGGTCGAGACGAAGAACGACGCCGTGAAGACGTCCTCGTGGATGCGCAGGCCGGACACGTCCACGCCCTCGCGCGGCCAGCCGGTCGCGGTACTCGGCCGCGTCGGCGCCCGCCGTCGCGAAGAGCAGCGGCCTCTCGCCCGAGAAGCGCGAGGCTCGTAGGCGATGTTCGGGGCGCAGCCGCCCGGCACGCGCCGCATCTCGTCCACGAGGAACGAGACCGACAGGCGCGACATCCGGTCCGGGATCAGGTGCTCCACGAACCGTCCGGGAAACGTCATCAGGTAGTCGAACGCCGACCGACCCGGTGACGACCACCCGCCCGGGACGCCGGGCGATCGGGTTCAAGAGGACCTTCGAAGCCGGGAAACGGGAAACGGAAAGCGGAAAACGGAGAATCGGCCGGCATGCTTCGTTTCCGTTTCCCGATTCACGCTCCCGATCGTTGTCAGAGGTACCTCCCGGCGATCGGCCGGAGCCGCTCCCTCGTCGCCGTCCGGGATCGCCTTCGGGTCCGTCAGGATGGCGAAGCGCAGCGCGTCGCGGCACGCGCAGCGGCCGGGATCCGTCGACCCGGGGACGGCCTCCGCGCAGCGCTCCGCCGCGCGGCGTCCGCGTTCTGCGCCAGCACGGCGAGGATCGGCCTCGACCGACACGGCCTCCGTCGCCTCGCGCCAGCAGTCGTAGTCGGTCACGAGCGCGAGCGCTCGCGTAACAGATCTCCCGCTTCGCGGGCGAGCCGCGCCTCGGTCAGGTTCGTCATGCCGATGACGTCGGCGCCCCAGGAACGGTAGAGGAAGGACTCCGCGCGCGTCGAAAACTGCGGCCCCTCCATGCAGACGTAGGTCCCGCCCGCGATGCACCGCCAGGCCGGCAGTCGCGGGCGCTCGCCTCGAGCGCGGCCGAGAGAGCCGGGCAGACCGGGTCCGCCAGAGACAACGTGCGCGACGAGGCCTTCGCCGAAGAACGTGTCGCGGCGATGGCGCGTCCGGTCGACGAACTGGTCCGGGACGACGGCGTGGCCGCGGCGGCGTATTCTTCCTTCAGGCTGCCGCACTGCGGACGCGGACAGGATCGCGTCGCAGCCGAGGATCTTGAATCCGCAGATGTTCGCGCGGTAGTTGATCTCCGTCGGCGCCGAAGCGGTGCCCGCGGGCGTGCCGCGAAAGGAAACGCGACCGGCACGCCGCCGAGAGTCCCCGGTGAAGTAGGAGTCCGACGGGGCACCGAAGGGCGTGTCGATCCTTTCCTCGCGCGCGTTCTTCGAGCGCGGCCAGATCGTAGACACCGCTGCCGCCGAGCAATCCTACGCGAGCGCTCCCGGTCATCCGGCGCGGATCCCCGCGAAGACGAGGCGCTGGTGCTCGCGATCGCTTCCAGGACATCCCCGGCGAGCGCCAGCGCCTGGCGGCCCGACCTCTCCGGTGACCAGGGGCTCCTGCCGCGTCCGCACGGCGCGCGGCGAAGTCCGGCGAGCTCGCGCCGGAGCGGCTCCTCGTCGGGCACCGGGACCTCGGACGCGACGATCTCCGGCTCGCCCTTCTCCCGGGACAGGTGGAACGCCTTGACCGTTCGGGCCTGCATGTCCACGGAGACGTAGAGCGCGGGGGCGAAGATGCGGAGCTTGCGGACCTTGCGTCGGCGAGACTCGCGAGGCGGTCAGGTTCGCCACGCACCTCCCTCGAAGGCGATCCGCGCGTTGGCGATGTCGAGCAGCGGCGTCAGGACGCCGGCAGCCCGGTCGCCCGGATCTCCGCTGCCGGCCTCCGGCAAGGGCTGCACGATCTGGAGGTCGTGGATCATCAGGTCGAGGACGACGTCCACGTCGAGGCTCCGGCGCGTGAAGATGCCCAGGCGGTGGACCTCGATGAAGAGCGGCCGGGCGACCATCGCCGAGCGCGGTCTCGACGGCCGGGTTGTAGCGCTCGACGTGGCCGACCTGGACGATCCGACCCCTGCGCCCGGGCCAGGGCGAGGAGGCTGTCGGCCTCCCGCAGGTCGACCGTGATCGGCTTCTCGACCAGCACGTCCAGTCCCCGCTCGAGCAGGAATCGCCGCAAGAGCTGGCGTGGCTGACTGGTCGGCGTCGCGACGACGGCCGCCTCCGCTTCCCGGCGACCGCTTCGAGGTCGGGCAGCGATCCGCAGGCCGAACTCGCGCGCGACCTCGTCGGCGCGCGCGCCGTTGTGGTCGTGAATCCCGACGAGCGTCGCGCCGGGCAAGGCGACGCCGCGACCCGGGCATGGTGCCGCCCGAGGTGGCCGAACACCGACGACCGCCAGGCGGACGGGGTCCGGCAGCGTCATCGGTGGAAGCCCCGCTTGCTCTCCTTGATGAACGGCCACGAGGTGGGCCACGTCGGCTCGCGCCCGGCAGCTCCGCCTCGATGCGCTCGAGCGCCTGGGTCGTGTTGAGCTTGGACTTGACGAGGAGCCGGTAGGCGCGTTCCAAAGCCTTGAGCCTCTCATCAGAGAAACCGTGGCGCTGCAGCCCGATCCGGTTGATCCCGTAAGTCTTCGCCTCGATGCCGTCGGTCTTGCAGAAGGGCAGCACGTCCCGGCGCAGCTGCGCGTAGGCGCCGGTGAAGCGCGTACTCGCCCGATCCGGGCGGAACTGGTGGACGCCCACGAAGGCGCCGAGCACGACGTGATCGCCGACATCCACGTGCCCCGCGAGCGAGGCGCGAGTTGGCGAACACGACCGAGTGAGCCGATGCGGCAGTCGTGCGCCACGATGGCTGTAGGCCATGAAGTAGGTTGCCGTCCCCGATCAGACGTCTCGCCGCGCCCGGTCGCCGTCCCGCGGTGCACCGTGCGAGAACTCCCGGAACACGTTGCGCGCGCCGATGATCAGCGCGGTCTTCTCGCCGCGGTACTTCAGGTCCTGCGGGTCGAAGCCGAGGACGCGCGTGCGCGAAAGACTGCGGTTCTCCTGCCCCAGGACTCGTCGGTCCCTCGATCGTCGCGTGCGCTCCGACGGTCGGTCCGCGCGCCGATCGCGACGCCCGCGCCGACGACGGCGTAAGGCCCGACCTCGACCCCGGTTCGCCGAGCTCCGCCTCCGGCGAGACGACCGCCGTCGGGATGAATCGCCGCCGTCACGGCCGGTCCGACCAGTACGGAAAGCGAGCTCCGCCTCGCGCGCAGACCGTTCCGTCGACCGTCGCGACGCGCGCGGCACTTGCAGACCCGCGTCTTGAGCGGTCAGGATCTCCGCCTCGATCCGGAGCTGGTCGCCCGGGGACGACCGGCCGGCGGAACTTGCAGCGGTCCACGGCCGACAGGTACAGGAGCTTCTTCTCCGTGCCTCGGGAACGATGGCGAGGAGTCCGATCGCCGGCCACCTGGGCCATCGCCTCCACGATCAGGACGCCGGGCATCACCGGGTTGCCCGGGAAGTGACCCTGGAAGAACTCCTCGTTGAACGTGACGTTCTTGATCCCGACGACGCGCTTGCCCGGCTCGACCTCGAGGATCCGGTCCACGAGCAGGAACGGGTAGCGGTGCGGGAGGATCTTCAGGATTTCAGTCGATTCCGAGTTCCACTTCCGTCCTCCTTCGCGGTGCCCGCGGTCCGGCGTTCGATCTCGCCCGAGGCGGCGGCGCCAGCTCCGGCAGGCGGGCGACGAGCGCCGCGCGCCTCAGGAACTCGCGGTGGGGAGCGGCCGGCATCCCGGAGAACGACTCCCGCCCGCCGGCAGGTTCCCGGTGACGCCGGCTCTGGCCCGTCGCGATCGCGCCGTCGCCGATCGTGATGTGGTCGCTGACGCCGACCTGGCCGGCCAGCGTGACCCGGCGCTCCAGCCGCGCGGAACCGGCGATGCCCGCCTGGCCGCAGAGGATCGAGTGCTCGTCCACGACGACGTTGTGCCCGACCTGGACCAGGTTGTCGATCTTGGTCCGCGCCCGACGACCGTCTCTCCGAGCGTGGCGCGGTCGATCGCGCGTGTTGGCGCCGATCTCGACGTCGTCCTCGATCCGCGACGATCCCGATCTGCGGAATCTTCCGGTGCCGCTCGACCGTCCCAGACGTAGCCGAAGCCGTCCGAGCCGACGACGGCGCCGGCCTGCAGGACGCAGCGCGCGCCGATCCGCGGCAGCGCGCGAGGACGGCGGAGTTGGGATGGAGGTAACAGTCTTCGCCGAGGACCGCCTCGCGGCCGACGAATGCTCCCGCCGAAAGGACCGTCGCGGGCACCGACGACGGCGCGCCCGCTTCCACGGTGGTCGCGCCGGCCGCGACCGAAAACGCCGCGCCCGAGCCGCGCGGCCCGGTGCACGTGTGCTCCTCGAAACCTCCCGGCCGCGGCCGGGCGGGCGGAAAGAAGGCCTCCAGCCAGACCGCCAGTGGCGAGGCCCGGCGACGCGACCAGGACGGCCGGCTTCCCAGCCGCATCAGCCTCGGAGGCGACGAGCAGCGCACCGGCCCGGCTTTCCCGGCCTCGCGCGCCCGGCGGCTGATCGGCCACCCAGGACGGATCCCTTGCCGATCGCGCGGTCCAGCGGCTGGACCCTGTCAGAGGCGCGGATTGGCGCTCCGAGGACGCGCCCACCAACGGCCGCTGGCGACTTCGGTCAGCGTGAACCCATCGCCGGGTTCTTTTCGCCGGGAGGCGATGCCTCCGCGAACCTTCGTTTTCGCCCTTTCACCGGACAGGGATACTACACGTGCGAAGCGCTCTGCGACCGGTGTCAGGGCCGGGGCGCCGCTTTACGAGGATTCTTGGGCGCGGGGTCGGCTTTACGGGCGGCGCGGCGGGCGGTTTCTGGCCCGGCGCGGGTTGGGACCTTCGATGCCGCTATCCGCGGGCCGGCTTCGCCTGCGGCAAGGCCACGCTCGTGTTGATGCGCTTCAAGACCTCGTCGGTCACATTGATGGCTTCGTCCGCGTACATGGATTCCGGCGCGGGTGTCGAGGACGAGGGAGTAGTGCCTCTCGCGGAAGTACTCCTTGACGATCGGCCCGATGCGGCTTTCCAGCGCCGCGGCCATCTCCTTGCGCTCGGCCTCCTGCAGGTCCTTCTGGGAGTCTTCCTGCATCCGCTTCCAGGCCTTCTGCTTGTCGTCCGCCTGCTTCTGAAGAGCCTCGAGCTTGTCCGCGGGCATGGAGGGAGCCCTGGTCCGAGAGCTTCTGCACGAGGTCCCGCGCCTCCTTCTCGACCCTGTCGAGATCATCCTTCTTCTGGGCGGCCAGCTTCTGCAGTCTTCCGTAGCCTGCCTTGCGCGGGCGCGGACTCGAGGGCCAGGCGCTGGGCGTCGATGATGGCGACGCCGGCCGGCGCGGATCCCGCACGTCGCGGGGCCGGGAGCGGACGTCTGGGCCGAAATGGCCGCCGCGACACCAGCCGCCAGAATCGAAAGCGCGATGCGTTTCATTAAACTCCTTTATTGCGAGCCGCCAATACTAGCAAAACCGGGCGCCCTGGCGGGACGTCCCATTTAAGACCGGGCGTCGAGGGCTGAGAGTTCTCTCAACTTTCTTCAGAAGGTCCGCTCCAATCGAGAAGTCGAGAAGCCGGAGCGCCGTTCCTTGAGGCTGTCGATCGGGAACCCGAACTGGTCGATCGGCGTGATCGGGTGGAGGTTCCAGGAATAGATGAAACGCAGAGGGGCCTGGAAGATCGGCAGGAAGATGCGCATCTCCATGCCCACCGACTGGCGCACGCTCGACAGCTCGAACTTCTGGCTCTCGTGGTAGACGTTACCGATGTCGGTGAAGGCGAGGAGCTTCGCGGGGCCGACCGGAGAGGAAACGTACTCCAGGTTCAGCACGAAACACTTGTCGCCGCCGAGGATGCGGCCGCAACTCGTCGGTGAAGACCACGTTGTGCTCATCCAGCGGTAGCACCGACGCCGCCGCCCGGAAGCCGCGCAGGCTCTGCTCGCCGCCGATCTGGAAGCGCTCGAGAGATCGGAATGCTATTCCCGCCGTACTGGCGAACGTATCCGCCCTCCAGGTTGAACGCGAGGTAGGTCCGGCGCGGGAACCGCAGGTTGATGTATCCCGAACCGCCGATCGAGAAGGCTTGATGAAGTTGTCGGTGCCTCCAGCGCGGTCGCCGCCAGCTGCACCGTCGTGGAAGAATCGGATAGCCCTGGTTGGGATCGAACGGATCGTTGCGGCTGTCGTAGCGGTACCCAGGCGTGAAGGAAGACGTCGTCCCGAGGACCTCGCGTGAACTCTGGCGGGCGGCGCGGGCTGGCCCGGAGGCACCTGCGCGCCGCGCACCGGGAAGTTCGCCTTCACGTTCTCGTACTGGTACAGCAGCGACCAGCTGTCGAACAGGCCCGATGCCCTTCCGAAGAACGTCGTGCCCCCCTTGCGCCTCTCGTCGATGTTCAGGTAGTTGACCGTCGTGTGAAGAACAGGGATGCCCCGACCGTCTGGTTGCGGTCCATGAACCAGGGAATCGTGTAGGAGAGGTCGTAGTAGTTCGAGACCTTGCCGATCTGGGCCGACGGCGCCGATGACCTCGCCGCGGCCGAGGAAGTTGCGCGTCTGGAACGAGAACTGGCCGAAGAAGCCGTCGAGCGCCGAATAGCCGGCGCCGAACTGGATCTCGTTGCGCGAGGTCTCCTGTCCCCTTCAGCGTGAGGTCGACCTTCTTCTCGCTCCGCGCGGACGCGCGAACTCCGGCTCCTCGCTGACCTTGAAGTAGCCGAGCTGCTGGAGCTTCTGGACGCTCTTCTTGACGGCCTCCATGTTCATGACGTCGCCTTCGTCGAGCGCGAACTCCGCGGCGGATGACCTTGTCGCGCGTCGTGCGTGTTGCCCGTGCACTTCCAGCCGGCCCGAGGTAGAACTTCTCCCCTTCGAAGAGCTTGCACGTCGACGTCCACCCGGTGGTCGCCGCACGTCCCGGTAAGGCGGGATCCGCGAACCAGTAGATGTAGCCGACGCGTCTTGTACCGCGCTCTCGATCCTCGATGAGACGCCTCGATGAGGCGGTCGCGGTTGAGCACCGAGCCCGGGCGGGATGCCCGGAACTCCTTGAGCTGAGCCTCCTCGCGGACGACGAGCGGCGCCGCGGCGTCCTCGGCCGCGCTGGACCGGTCGACCTGTGCATGATCTGGATCTGTTCGATGAAGAACTTGTCGCCCTCCGACGCATCGGGATCGTGATGCGGACGCGCTTCTTCTGCTTCTTCGCCGGGGCCTTCGGGTTCTTGACGAAGATGTCGAGGACCGGGTCCTTGACGACGACGTCCTTGTAGCCCTTGGACTGGTAGACGCGCCTTGATGCTCTCGACGTCGGCGTCGTAGTTGGCCTGGCTGTAGGTCGTGCTCGTCTCGGAGAGGAATCCGCCACCAGCGTGTTGACCTTCGTCTTGCGCATCGCGTTGCGCAGCGTCTGCTGCGGACAGGACGTGGTTGCCCGTCGAAATGGATCGACTCGATCTTGACCTTGTCGCCCTCGTCGATGACGAAGACGAGCCTTCTTCTCGGTCTTCGAGATGTCCTCGATCCGGAAGTCGACGCGTGGCGCTGCGGAAGCCGCTGCTCGATGTAGTAGTCGGCGATCGCCGAGCGCATCTTCGCGATCTCGCGCAGCGACAGCGGCGCGCCGGCCGGACCTCGACCTTCGCTCTCCTCGAGGCGGTCCTTGATCTGCGTGTTGGAGAGCTTCTTGTTGCCGGTGAAGTCGACGTCCTTGACGGTCGGCCGCTCCTCGATCGTGACGACGAGGGTCACGCCGCCGGCGACTCGCTCCGCCTCGATCTGAGACGTTCTCGAGCAGCCCGACGTCCCAGAGCGCCTGGAAGTTCTCGCGGATCTTCTCGGGATCGTACGGGTCGCCGACCTTGATCCCAGGTAGTGCGCGATCGTGTCGGGCGAGACCGTCTGGTAGCCGACGACCCGGATGCCGACGATCGTTCCGCGCGGCGCCGCGGGCGGCGGCGCGGGACGGCAGCAGGCCGGCGGGAGTCGCCGCGGGCGGACGCTGGCGGGGCACGGGTCGGCGAGCGAGCGGAGGCGTCGGCCGCCGGGCGAGGGCGGCCGATGCAGCAGCTGCGGCGGCCAGCGGCCGACGGCGCGGCGCCGTCTCACGCCGGCGCCCGCGGTCCCGGTGCGGCCGAGGCACGGCCGCCGCGGAGTTCTCGGAGAAGCTCATGCCGCCGTGCCCCCGAACGCGGTCGGGCCGCAGTTCTTCCCGCCGGGACGCAGTTCTCAGTGCCCCTGGACGATCGGCTCGGGTTCGCGCGCGATGACGCGTGAGCCCCTCGGGTCCGACGCGGACCTCGATCGCACTCGGGCCTCTCGTCGCGCGACGCGATCAGCAGCTCCGAGACGGGATCTTCGACGTGCTTCTGGATGGCGCGCCGCAGGGGCCGGGCGCCCATGTTGGGGTCGTCGCCGCTCTGCTGCAGGAGCCACTCCACCGCCGCGTCGTCCGACGTCACGACCGCGCCCTTGGGCGCGATGCGTCGTGTTCACGTCGTCGATCAGGAGGCCGGCAGATCTTCGCCAGATCCGGCCGCGCCGAGCGGGATGGAACACGATCGATGTCGTCGATCCGGTTGATGAACTCGGGCGAGAAGTCGCGCCGGAGCTCCTTCAAGACGAGGTCCTCGATCTCCTTGTTGCTCTGGACCTCGCGCGAGCCGCCGAAGCCCATGCGCGACCGGTTGACGAGGTGCTTCGTCCCGATGTTCGGACGTCATGATGATGAGCGTGTTCTTGAAATCGACCAGGTTGCCGTAGCGCGTCGGTCAGGATGCCGTCCTCCAGGATCTGGAGCAGGAGGTTCGCGATGTCCGGGTGCGCCTTCTCGATCTCGTCGAAGAGGATCACGCTGTAGGGATTGCGGCGGATCCGCTCCGTCAGCTGCCCGCCCTCCTCGTGCCCGACGTAGCCCGGGGGCGAGCCGATCAGCTTCGAGACGGCGTGCTTCTCCATGTACTCCGACATGTCGAAGCGCACGAGGGACTTCTGGATTCTCGAACAGGAACTCGGCCAGCCGCCGCGCGACCTCGGTCTTGCCGACGCCCGAGGGCCCGAGGAAGATGAAGGAGCCCATCGGGCGGTTGGGGTTGTTGACGCCGAGCCGCGAGCGGCGGATCGCCTTGGAGACGCCGATGATCGCCGCCTCCTGGCCGACGATGCGCTTGCGCAGCGCGTCCTCCATGTGGAGCAGCTTCTCGGCCTCCTCCATCTGCGAGCGAGGCGACGGGGATTCCGGTCCAGGAGGAGATGATCTCCTCGATGTCGCGGCGCGTGACCTCCTGGGTCGCGTCGCTTCGCTCCGCGGACTGGGCCTTCGCGCGCTCGATCTCCTCCTTGCAGCTCGATCTCGCGCTCGCGCAGGAAGACGGCCTTCTCGAAGTCCTTGTCGGAGATCGCCTTCTTCATCTCCTTGACGATCTGCCGGATCTCGATCTCGAGCTTGCGCAGGTTCTGCGTGTCGGCGACGCGCTTCAGCTTCACCTTCGCGCCGGCCTCGTCGAGGAGGTCGATCGCCTTGTCCGGGAAGAAGCGGTCGGTGATGTAGCGGTTGGACTGGTAGACGGCCGTCTCGGATCGCCTCGGGCGAGTAGCGCACCTTGTGGAACTGCTCGTAGCGGTCCTTGACGCCCTCGAGGATCTCGAACGTCTCGTTCTCCGACGGCGCGGTGACCGTGGATCGCCTGGAAGCGGCGCAGCAGGCTGCGGTCCTTCTCGATGTACTTGCGGTACTCCTTCAGCGTCGTCGCGCCGATGCAGGAGACCTCGCCGCGCGACAGCGCGGGCTTCAGGATGTTGGCGGCGTCGAGCGAGCCCTCGGCCGAGCCCGCGCCGATCAGCGAGTGGATCTCGTCGATGAAGATGATGAGGTCGGGATTCTCGCGCAGCTCCCGGATGATCCCCTTCAGCCGCTCCTCGAACTGGCCGCGGTACTTCGTGCCGGCCACGATCAGCGAGAGGTCGAGCGCCAGGATTTTCTTCGGCGGCGAGGAAGATCGGCACGGCGCCCTCGACGATGCGCGTGCGCGAGGCCCCTCGACGATGGCCGTCTTGCCGACGCCCGGCTCGCCGAGCAGGATCGGGTTGTTCTTGGTGCGGCGCGAGAGGATCTGGATGATCCGCTCGACCTCCTTCTCGCGGCCGATCAGCGGGTCGAAGGTCCCGGTGCCGGCGAGCTGCGTCAGGTCGCGGCTGTACTCGGCGAGGAACGGAAGCTCCTTCTTCTGCTTGGAGACCTCCCGCTCCTTGATGAGCGAGATCGTCTCCTCGCGCACGCCGTAGAGGTTGAACCCGCGCGCCGTCAGGAGGCGGCCCGCCACGCACCCGTCCACGCGCAGGAGGCCGATCAGGAGGTGCTCGGTCCCGACGTAGGGGTGCATCATGGATTCCGCCTCGTGGGAGGCGTAGGCCAGGATCTTCTTGGACTCCTCGGAGAGCGGCAGCTCCGCGGTCGAGGAGATGCGCTCGACGAAGATCCGGTCGCCCTCGATCTCGCGGCGGACCTCCTCCGGCTTGACGTTGAAGCGGGCGAAGATCTCCTTGATGATGTCCTCGCCCTCGCGGAGGATCCCGAGCAGGAGGTGCTCGGACTCGATCACCTTCGAGCCGAGCTTGGAGGCCTCGTAGCGCGCGAAGAAGAGCGCGCGGCGCGCCTTCTCGTTGTACTTCTCAAACATGCGCAGAGGTCATCGCGGAGGCGGAAGCGGGATCTGCCATGGGTCAGGTCTCGGATTCATCCTCGCCCGAAGAAACGCGGCGACGGGTGCGATTCCTTCCCGCGACATCGTGAAAAGTCTATCACAGCGACTTCGCGAGATCCGGGTTGTGCGTGACGAGAACCGTCGTCATGCCGCGCTCGCGGTGAAGCTCGCGCAGGAGACGCGAAGACCGAGCCTGCGCCGAGTCCGCGTCGAGATTGCCGGTCGGCTCGTCGGCCAGCAGCAGAGCTCGGGCTCTCGCGCGAGCGCGCGCGCGATCGCGACGCGCTGCTGCTCGCCCCCGACAGCGCGCGGGCCGATGGTGGCTCGCGCTCCGGCGAGACCGACGCGGTCGAGGAGTGCTCCGCGCGCGGCGGCGGGCCTCGCGCGCCGACAGCCCGCGATGCGGTGCGGGAACGCGACGTTCTCCTCGCGCCGTGAACTCCGGCGAGGAGGTGGTGGAACTGGAAGACGAAGCCGATCCGATCGTTGCGGAATCGCGCCCGCTCCCGCGGCGGAAGCTCCTCGAGCGACTGCCCGAAGATCTCGACGCGCCCCGAGTCCGGGCTGATCGATCCCGCCGAGCAGGTGCAGCAGCGTGGACTTCCCACGCCCGACGGTCCCATGACCGCGGCGAAACGCCCTGATCGGCAGCTCGAACGAGAGGCTCGAGAACACCGTCACGGGCGCGCCCTCGCCGGCGTAGGTCTTGGAGAGGTTCTCGGCCTTGATCGCCAGCATGGCGGTTGGGTGGAGGGTCTAAGGTCTAATGTCGAAGGTCTAGGTCGGAAGACGAGTAATTACCCTGGACGTTGAGCGTCGGACTCTCATCGCGACAGTCGGATCAGCTTCGCCCGGCGCCAGCCTGCGCCGCGGCGCTTGCGCGAGGCAGCAGCGCGGCGAGCGACCGCGGTCGGCCAGCGCGAAGAGCGGCGACGCGGACGACCTCCCGCGGGTGCACGGCGAACGGGGACGTGCGTCATCAGGTAGACGTCGGCGAGGCAGCGGAACGGCCCGGTAGCGGTCGAGGAGAACCGACGCGGCCGACGCCAACCGTGACGCCCGCGGCGGTTCCGGCGCGCCGATCACGCCGCCGAGGTCGAGATAGATGCGCTCGAGCGAGGACCGTCGTCGCGCCGAGCGAGGTGAGGACGCCGAGGTCTCGCTTCTTCTCGACGACCAGTGAGCGCGATGTTCGAAACGATGTTGAGCGCCGCGACGACGATCACGAGCGCGACCGTCGCGAAGATGACGGCCTTCTCGAGGCGCAGCGCGAAGGAGAGCGGCGCGTTGAGCTCCCGCCACGTCTGGACCCGGTAACGCGCCCGGAAGCCGCCGAGCGACGACCGCGCGGCGTCCTCCGCGCGCGTCCGGGTCGGCGAGCCTCGCCTCGTAGGCGCCGCGCGCCCCGAGGGAGTCTCCGCGTCAGCATCCGCGCGGTCGCCTCGGGGACCTCGACATCCGGCGACCTTCTCCAGCGCCGCTGCCGCGACGGATGTCGCTGCACGCGGCCAGAGCCGCGATCGGGATCGGCCCGATCGGGCGAGAGCCGTACGCGACGAAGCGACGCGCAGGATGGCTGTCCCGATTCGCACGCAGTGCGCGGAGCGGACCGCGCGCTGACACGCGCGCGGGCGGGACCCGTCTCCGGCGAGCCGCAGGAACCCTCGGCGACGTTTCGGTAGCGGACCGGGACGCGGCGTGCGGCCGGAGGCCGTGGACAGCCAGCCCCGGCCCTCGAGCGACGCGGCGCGACCGGAGGACCCCGGGCAGCGCGGCGAGCGCCCGGCGAGCCAGCTCCGGATCCGGCCAGCCGGTCGCCCCGCGCCGGCGACACACGACGTGCGGCGACCGGATCGCCATCTGCGCGCGGATGCGGTCCTGGAACCCCGAAGGAGCGCGAGCGAGATCGACGAGCGCGGCCACCCCGACCGCCAGGCCGAGGATCGAGATCGTCGAGATCAACGCGACGTGCGCCCGCCTGCGGGACGCCGGAGAGATACCGCAGCGCGACGAAGGACTCGTAACCTCATGGGCGAGAGTCGGAGACGTGAGGCGTCGAGGCGTGAGGCGAAGGGTCATCTCCGCGGATCCGTCTCGACGTCTCACGTCTTACGTCTTGCGGCTCATGACTTGGGCCTCAGGAGCGGAAACAGGATGACGTCGCGGATCGAGTGCCGGTTCGTCAGGAGCATCGTCAGGCGGTCGATCCCGAGGCCTTCGCCCGCGGTCGGCGGCATGCCGTACTCGAGCGCCTCGACGTAGTCCGCGTCGTACGGCGGCCGCCTCGAGGTCGCCCTTCGCGCGATCCTCCGCCTGGCGCCGGAAGCGCGCCTCCTGCTCGGCGGGGTCGTTCAACTCGGAGAAGCCGTTGGCGATCTCCATGCCGCGCGGCGTAGAGCTCGAACCGGTCCGCCCACTCCGGGTCGCCCGGTCCTGCTTGGAGAGCGGAGAGATCTCGGTCGGGAACTCGTACAGGAAAGTCGGCTGCGACGAGCCGCGGCTCCGCCGACCGCCTCGAAGAGCTCGGCCAGGAGCTTGCCCTTCGCCGGCCCGAAGCGCTCCGGCTTCTCCACGCCGAAGCGCCGCGGCGGCCGCGAGAAGCCCGGAGGCGTCCGCGAGCTCCTCTGCCGTCACCGCTCCCCGCGGATCGTCCGTCGGGTGGCGTCGAGCACGGCCTGCGCGCATCGTGACGCGCCGGTACGGCGGCTTCCAGTCGAGATCGTCTCGTCGCCCCAGGGCGTCTCGCATGCCGCCGGTCACCTCGCTGACGAGCGACGAGAGCATCTCCTCGGTCAGCCGTCATCAGGTCCTCGGCCCTCGGCGTAGGCCTGGTAGAACTCGAGCATCGTGAACTCGGGGTTGTGCTGCGTCGAGATGCCCTCGTTGCGGAAGTTGCGGTTGATCTCGTAGACGCGGCGCGATCCCGCCGACGACGAGCCGCTTCAGGTACAGCTCGGGCGCGATCCGCAGGAAGAGCTCCAGGTCGAGCGCGTTGTGGTGCGTCTCGAAGGGGCGCGCCACGCGCGCCGCCCGGGATCGGCTGCATCATCGGCGTCTCGACCTCGAGGTAGCCGCGGGCGTCGAGGAAGCGGCGGATGAAGCGGACGATCGCCGCGCGCGCTCTCGAAGACCTCGCGCGACTCGGGATTGACGGCGAGGTCGAGGTGGCGCTGCGCGGTAGCGCCGCTCGACGTCCTTCAGGCCGTGCCACTTCTCGGGCAGGGGCCGGAGGCACTTGGCGAGGAACGTCAGCGACCGCGCCTTGACCGACAGCTCGCCCGTGCGGGTCCGGAACATCTCCCCTTCGACTCCGATCCAGTCGCCCGAGATCCAGGGCGCGAAACAGCTCCCAGCCGTTTTCTCCGACCACGTCCTTGCGAACGTAGACCTGGAGCCGCGAGGTGCCGTCGGACAGGTCGAGGAACCCGGCCTTTCCCTGGTTGCGCTGGGCCAGGATGCGGCCGGCTGTCCGGACGGTCGCCGCTCAGCTTCTCCAGGTCTTCACCCGAGGTCGACCCGTGCCGCCGAACGACGTCGGACACGGTGTCCGTCACCGGATACGAGAACGGATAGACGTCCGCCAGCTCCCGGATTCGATTCAGGTTGTTCGCGCGGTTCTGGATCAGGTCCGCTCCTGCGGCTCCCTCCTTCTCCGGCAAAGCTCCCGCGGCGTCTCACTCATTGGATCGGAAGTATATGAGGCCAAGGCAGGGCCCGGGTCAAGCCGGAAAACGCGGAAACGGGAAACGGAGCGGGCCCGGCTTTGGTCCGGATTACGAAACTCGGGCTGGTCGAGCTCTCAATCCAGAGGGCGGCGGCGGCCTGGATCAGGCGCAGGCGCGTCCGCATCCATTGGCGGACGTCTTCGTCTTCGTCCTTCGCGCCCGAAAAGACCTGGGCACCGACGAGCCTCGGCGAACACGTGATCGAGCTCGGTGACATGCGAGAGAGTCGCCCGCGCTTGCTTGAGGAGGTCTGCCGGGACCTCCGGCCCCCTTTCGGCTCCGCACCGCCTCCGTCTCGCTTTCCGCCTTGACGCGCAAGGCCGCGGCGTACAGGGACGACGCTTTCCGCCTTCGAGAGGAGCGACGACGACGTCGAGCGAACCGCCGCGTCCGCCTCCCAGCGTTCGAGATGGCAGTCGGAGGCGCGGCTGCGCCCTGCCCCGCGCGGGATCCACGGCCTCCCGGAGGCGACGGAGGCAGGGTTTCCAGAACTCCTTGTCTTCTTCCCGAATGGCCGCCCCGCTTCCGGCGAACCCTCCTCCACGATCGCCCGCGAATCCGAATCCAGCCGTCGAGAACATTCAACGCCGCCGCCGCGGCCTCGTGAAGCTCCAGGAGCTGGCGCCACCGCAAGGAGCCCTCGGCCTCCTGGCCGTCCACCGTCCTTCCGGAATCTCGAAAACGGCGCACCGCCGCGGCGGATCCACGTCCAGCTTTCCGCGCGGCGCTCGAGCTCGTCGATGCGCTCGGAGGCCGCGCAGCGCGCTTCGCTCTTCTCGTAGAGGCGTTGAAAGACCGCGCGGGCCGTCAGGTTGCACGACGCAACCGCCGTCAGGATCTCCGGCTGTACCCGGCCCCGGGCAAGCTGCCGCTTCAGCGTTCGCAGGGCTCGATCTCGCCCCTCCGCCGCCAGGCCGGCGAAGTCGGTCGTCGCGGCGATTTGCGAAGCCAGCTCGTCGAACGCCCCGGCAACCTGGGCCGCCACTTCGGCGTCGATCGGCGCCGCTTCGGTCCCGTCGAGGAGTCGATCGAAGAGCGCGCGGATATCGTCGCGGACCGCGCCGCCAACGTACCCGGGGCGCCGCTCCCCGAAGCCGCCGCTGTCACGAGGTAGTCCGACCTTGTCGAGCAGATCCTCGTCCGCGTCCGTTCGGGTCAGGTAGAAGAGCAACAGGTAGAACGCGGAATCCGGTCGTCGACGGGCCGGACTTTCTCGAAGAACCGGCGCGTCAGCGAAGGAGACAAAGCCACGTCGGAGTCCCGCAATCGGGCGCCGAAGCTTTCCAGCGCCGCCTCGATCTCGCGGATCCGATCCCGGACGCGGTCCGGCGGGTCTTCGCGGATCCGATCCGGCAGCGCCTTGACCTCCTCGTAGAGCGGGCCGAGATCCGGCGCGTGGCTCGTGCGGACCTCGGAAGGAACGCGCGGTGAATTCCCTGGAGGAACTGGCTCGAACGTCGAGAGCGCCTTGAACCTCTCCGTGAGGCGGATATAGTCTCGCTCGAAATGCTTGAGATGGGTTCGCTGACATCGAGTCATGACCGACTGCGACCTGCCATTGTATCGCCGGCCGAGGTCTCTTTCTGACCGGCCCTGCAACGCTCCATGAAGCTCGGCCGCACGCTGATCGACGCCGCGACCCTGGAGGAGGGCATCTCCCGGATCGCGTACCGAGGTCGACCGCGACCAGAACGGGCGCCCCGTGCTCCTCGTCGGGATCCTCAAGGGACTCGGTCTTCTTCTCTGCGATCTGGCCAAGAGGCTGAAGACACCCGTCTCGCTCGACTTCCTCCAGGTCTCTCCTACGGGTCCGGGAACGAAGTCCTCGGGCAATGTCCGCCTCGTTCGGGACCTTCTCGACCGACGTCGCCGGGCGCGAGGTCATCATCGTCGAAGACATCGTGGACACCGGACGGACCCTCCACAAGATCGTCGAGATCCTCGGCACGCGGCACCCGAAATCGGTCAAGATCTGCGCCCTGCTGAGAAGCGGATCCCCGGCAACAAGGGCATCCCGGTGGACTACCTCGGCTTCACCATCGACGACCATTTCGTCGTCGGCTACGGCCTCGACTACGCCGAGTCCTACAGGAATCTGCCCTTCATCGGGATCCTCGGAGCCGGACGGGGAGAAGTGAGTCTGACAGTCTAGACAGTCGGCATGTCGACAGTCGAGGACGCGAAATGAAGCTTTCTCGCACCGACGGGGCGCCGAAGGCGATCGGCCCGTATTCGCAGGCCGTCGTCGAGGGAGGGTTCCTGTTCGCGTCCGGGGCAGATCCCGCTCGACCCGGCGACGGGCGAGCTCGTGAGCCGGCGGGATCGAGCCCTCGACCGAGCGCGTGCTCGATAACATGGAGGCCGTCCTGAAATCCGCGGGACTCGCGTTTCACGACGTCGTCAAGACGACCGTGTTCCTGGTCGAAGAGCGAGGACTTCCCGGCGATGAACGCGATCTACGCCCGCCGCTTCGGCGATCACCGCCCGCGCGCGTTCGACGGTCATCGTCGCGGCGCTTCCCAAGGGCGCCATCGGTCGAGATCGACGTGATCGCCCGCGCAAAACGTAGCGCCCCTGTCAAGGGCCGACGACGAGGGCGCCACGGCCGCGGCGGATCCAACCCAGAACCAGGACTCCTCGACGATCTCTTGTGCAACCGGTCGAAGCGGAGCTTGAAGGGATTGTCCGGAGCCGCCGGTGTCGAAGGAGCCGACCTTCATTCGGAAGTAGTTCAGACTGCGGGCGGAGCACCATCGCGAGGTAGACGTTGGTGGCGACCGCGATGAATATCGCGATCGCCGCAGCGGCGCCCGCTCCCGGCCAGCTCGCGCTGTTGCTCCAGCCGCACGAACACCGCGATGACGAGCGCGAGCGACAGGACGTGCTTGACGGCCTCGAACCGCCGCAGGAGCTCGCCGAAAGATCTCGCCCGGCCAGGTCACGCGACGGGATCCGGCGGAACAGAACGCGGGGCGGCCATCACGACGACGAGCGTCCCCCCGACCCACAGCGCCAGGCAGAGAGCGGATGACCAGCGACGGCGGCGAAGAGCATCGTCGGAGTCTCATGGCGTCCCGCGCTCGTCACCACTTTCGAGCGCGAGCCCGTCGTCGCCAGCGCGGAGAAATTCGCTTCTTCAGTCGAATCCAGCCAGTGCCTGCGGGCACGTTCCCCATCGGCGGAGTCTACGGGGCCCGGCTTCCCGCGTGCTGATAGTCTGTTTTTTATCGTCAGGACGCCGTCGGCTGACCTCCCACCCAACGCTGGCGGCGCTGCGCGGCGTGGCGAGCGCGCCTCGAGTCGTTGGCGCTCTCGCGCCGTTCTCGCGCTCGCGGTCCTGGCGATCGGCCGCCTTGCCTTCCACGCGGTGTTCCTGCCGGCCTACGAAGGGTCCGGACGAGCCGCACCACCTCGGGCGGATCGCGGCGTTCGCTGACCATCCTTCCGGGATGCGCTCGCGGAGTTCCTGACGGCTCGATCACCCGGCGGTCGAATCGAGACTCTGCGGCGCCGACGGTGTTGCCGGGTCGCGCCGTGTCCACCGTTTGGCAGCTCTCCCGCCGCGTTCAACCTCCTGCACCCTCTGCCGAAGCTACCCGACCCGAGAGGGCTTCCAAACCCGGAGAATCATCAGCCTCCCCTTCTACATCGTCGCCGGTTGATCTCGGGCCGCGACACCGCTGGATCTCGAGCGGATGGGCCTCGCGGCGCCGGACGTGCGGCTCTTAGCGCGCCTGTTTTCGGTCGCCTCGTGGCCGTGGCGGTCTTCTTCCTGCGCTCGCTCCTGCGGACCCGCCCTCCCGGGCGTCGCCGCCGTCGGGCTGCTGCTTCTCCCAAGCTTCCCGGTGCCGCGGTGAGTCGCTCGCACGGTGCTCCAACGATGCGGGCCATGTTCCGCTGGACCGCGCTGCTCGCTGTATGCGGTCGCTCGCCGCGCGACGCTTCCTGATCTGCCTGCTCCCTCGCCCGCGGTCCGCTGCTCAAACTGGACGGCCTCTTCCCATTGCGGGGTGGTCGCCGCCGCTTGCCCGTGGCAGCAGGGACGACGGCGAGGCGCGCAAACCATCGGGATCGTGAGCGCGGGGCCTCGTTTTTCCGGTCCAGCTCCTTCGCGGCTGGCTCTGGGGCGGGACCCATGAATTCAACCGCGCGACTCAACGCGGCATCCACGAGACTCTTCTCCACGCGGCCGTGGGGATGATCCGCTCTTTCTACACGATCGCCAAGACGATCTTCTGGCTGGGAGGCTGGTCGGCCTTTCGGGCGCCGGTGGCACTTGGTGATCGCGTGGTTTCTTCTGCTCGGCGGCCTGCTGGCCGTCGCTCGCCTGAGGCCCCGTCTTCGCGGCGAAGCGGCCGCACATTCTGGGAGCGGCGGCCGCGCCTCGCCGGCTGCGTCGTTCTTCATCGTCGGCCACCGCCGCTATTACGGCGACTGGGGCGGCGTGGGCGGATGCAGGCCGCTCGGGGACTGGGCACCGTGGCTCCCTCATCGCATTCGACGATCTCGCCGCGGTTCCCGCGTGGGGACGCCTGTTCCTCCTGTCTTCGCGACCGTCAGTCTTCGTCGTCGCGGCCAATCTCGTCTATTCCCGCGACCGCCCTGCGGCTCTGCACGGGTGACCTCCGCTAAGATCCGCCCGATGGACGCGGAGCTGGCCGAGCGCGCTCGACGATCTGATCCTGGGGCGAGGGGTGGCGCGCGGCCAGGCACTCGCCTCGCACCTATCGCGGGAGGCTCGCGACTCGACGGAGTTCGAGGAGCGGCTCATCGCGAATGGATTCCGGCCGACTGACGGTCCGCGAGGCGCCGATCGAGGCCGGGCGAGAAGATCCCCGCCTTCCATATCGACGACGACGTCGTCGGATTTCGGATACATCCGCTGGGAGATCTTCACGCCGCAGGAGCCGCCGCAAGCTCTTCGCCTCGGAGTACCGCCGGCCCGACAACCAGGAGTGGGCCGTGCAGCTGAATCTCTCCTCGCCGGAGAAGGTCTGGGCGTCGCCGGGCGCAAGGAAAGGCACGACGTCGAGACGGTCGTCGCCGTCAATCCCTGACGGCGCCGCATCGAGACGATGGCCGTCGGGGCCGCTGCAGATGCAACTGCTCGATCATCTGCGGACGAGAGCACCGGGCAGGCCGTCGTCGTGGACCCGGGAGACGAGGCGGAGCGGATCGCGCAGGCGCTTACCCAGGCGGGCGCCACGGCCGATCGGCTCTGCTCCACACGCACGCTCACTTCGACCACATCGGCGGGACAGCGAGCTCTGTCAGGCTTGACGGGAGCGGCGATCCGTCTCCACGCCGCCGACCGTCCCCTCTACGACGCCCTGCCAGACGCAGGCCGCCCTCTTCGGGCTCTCGGCCGAGCCGGCCGCTTCCACCGGACGAGCCGATCGCCGACGGCGAGGTGATCCGCTTCGGGAGCTCCTCCCTTCGCGCGATCCACACGCCGGGGCACACGCCCGGCTCGACGTGTTTTCCTCCTCGAGGGTCCCGACCCCGTCCTCTTCTCCGGCGACACTCTCTTCCGCCGCTCGGTCGGCCGCACAGATCTCTGGGGCGGAGACGCCGAAGCGATCCTCGTCATCCATCCGCGAGGAAACTATTCTCCCCTCTCGGCGCAACGCCCGTCATCTGCGGCCATGGGCCCGGCATAAACCATCGAGGAAGAAAGCGCCGCTCGAATCCCTTCGCGGAGCAATACGTAACTGAACGAAGTACAA
>ERZ1370068.662-contig-10606_pt1 | contig 35074 bp, 51 predicted proteins | sample MGYA00561227_ERZ1370068 | MGnify/ENA primary metagenome ERZ1370068 (study PRJEB38410, sample SAMEA6850437) | metagenome | study: Metagenomic assessment of the ecological functions of the soil: analysis of the soil microbiota associated with the...
GTTATTGCTTCGTTCAGTTACGTATTGCCCGAGATAGCCAGACGCACGATACTTCGCCGCGTGATCGTGGCGGACTCGCTTCGACTGAATGGGGTGGTCTCGCCGACTGTCCGTCTATCGGGAACTTAGCGAGAGCGCGATGGCATGCGGTTAGATGGTAGAATTCGCATGAACCTATGGATGACCGCACCAACTGAAACGAGGGAGAGTCAAACCATGCGAATTCCGATCCTGCCCGAAGCGCTTTTATTGTTAGCCACTCAGCTAATAGTCTTGCGTATTGTCGCGTGGTCAAATGCCCTCCTGAAGGGGAAAGAAGTATGGCTCGGATGCTCCACCCCGGTGGGAAAGATAGTCGTCGATCGCCTGCGCCGCGCGATGCTATGCCGGCAGCGCGGCCCCTGCGCTGCTCGACGATCTGCATGAAATCCCGGGCCGTGGGATCTGAGGCGTCGAGCAGGTCCTTGAAGTCCCGCCAGTCCAACGCCAGCACTTCGACGATCGCTGCGCGCCCGCACATCGGCGGTGCGCCGAGTTTCTTCGAGGATCCCAATCTCGCCGAAAACTTCGCCGCGGCGGAGCGTGGCCAAGGGCATGTCCGCGCCCTCCGCCGTATGTCGCACCACGTCCACCTCACCGTCGGCGACGATGTAGAACCGGTCCGGCTCATCCCCTTGCCGGATCACCACCTCCCCCGCCTGGAATCGCACCGTCTGAAGACGGTTGGAAGCGCGGGCCAAGGCTGCCTTGCTCAGCCGCGGAAACGTCTGAGCGACCCACTCATTGTAGGTCGTAAGGGTCGACTCGCCCGGCTTCCATGCCACCGGGCACAGCTCTCCCGAGCGCAAGGCCTGGAGCACGCGCAGGGTCTCCTCGACGTTCCGACCCACGTCCAAATCGTTCACCGTGATGTGGCGCACGACGCCCTGGGGATCGATGATGAACGTTCCTCGCAGGCTCGCGCCGTCATCCAATAAGACGTCGAATCCCTTGCTGAGCTGGTGGGATGTATCGGCCAGCACCGGATAGTTCACGCGCAGCAGCCGCGCGTCGCTCTCGAACCATGCCTTGTGGCTGAAGAAGCTGTCGGTGCTGGCGCCGATGACGACCGCTTCCTCGGCCTTGAAGTCGGCCTCCAACTCCCCGAACGCGACGAGTTCGGTAGGGCAGATGAATGTGAAATCCCGTGGATAGAAGAAGAGCACGAGCCACTTACCGCGATGCTCGGCTATCGTCATACGCCTGGGCCCATGGGCGCCTCTTATCCAATAATCCACTGCGGCGTCAGGTGCCGGCGCCTCCGACCTTGATGCCCATCAGATGCCTCCTTGTTGGTCTTCGCACAGACCTTAATGGATGTCTTTATAGAACATCGAATGAGCCCTAGCTAACCTCTCGTCAAAGCGGTCCGACTGGCTAATACGCCGCCTTCCTGCTCCGTCCTCGCCCAGGCGTTCGTCGCGAATTGGGTCCAGAGCTTTAAAGAGTTTCCACCGCGTCAGAAGCCGGCCAGCCTTTCGGTCGAGCAGGTCATGGAGCAACTTCAGAAAGGCCAGAGTAACAACAGATAAACCCCAAGAGACCGTGCGGGACGGAGATTAGGCTTCACGGGCTGGCGGCGGAGGTGGCAGGTCCAACTGACCCACGGTGCTCGGCGGGCTAAACCCTGCGCACCAATGTCTGGTTTTGGCACAAAGCAGACATGCTCACTGCGCCGACGAATGTGTCCGCTTTTGGGGGTAAAGCGGACATGACGCGAACTCGGACCGTTATGTCGGCTAATGACCCAAAGCAGACATCAAGAATCTTATTCGGCGTTTCCTGGCTTGCCCGCGGGCTGATCTCCGGATTTAGATTCTTTGCAAAGGCGCTTCACGTCAGCTTCGGCCTGGTCCGGTGTTTGATAGTAGTCTTTGCCGACCTTGGTGACGGTCTTGTCCTTTCCCGTCGGCTCTATGTCGACGACGATGCACTTCCCGTCGGATGCGCGAACGATCCACCAATTTGCGAGAGCCGGATCGGCAACGGCGGTGAAAAGAACGGCTATCAATAAAACCCTGCGTGACATGCGTCCTAACTCAAGGGCACTAAGAGCCATCAGGCGGATAATCGCCCTCCTCACCGCCGGCCGGTGGATAGTCTCCCTCTGCGGGCGGATAGTCGCCGTAGTCGCCTTCTGCGGACGGGTAGTTTCCGCTGGCGGCCGGGCGGAGGGGCCGGATTGCCATGCACGGACGGAGAATAGGCATACGCGGGCGGGGGCGGTTGGTAGCCATAAACAGGTGGCGGATAGGCGTACGCGGCGGGAGGCGGATAGTAGCCGTAGGCCGGCGGATAGTAGACATAGGGTGCAGGGTAGCCATAGCGCCGGTACTGGCGCTTCCAATAGCCGACTTTCTCAATTGGCGCTGCGGTGACCTTGGGGCCATTGAGACCGGGCAGGCTTAATGAGTTCGCCATAGCGGGCGCGAGGGCAACCCAGCCAGCGCCCACGATGACAGCACTAAACAGCAGACGACGCATGACTCACCTTCCGGAAAGGATTTCGGGGGTGCTCAGGTTTTCTAGTCTAACCCGCGACGGACGAGATAGGTTGCGCGTATTCAACGGCATGGTGAAAGTAACGTCAGCGCCGCCAATAGACAGGAAGGCATATTTTGTCGCAGGTAAAAAGCGTGGGCCCCGCGAACAGACAACAAATCGATCGCGACCGGGTTCATTAGCGGTCCTGACATCGCCATTTTCATCGGCTACCAGTAACGTTCAGACGGGGGTACCGTTATAGCTCAGAGAATCGGAGTACCTTCGATGTGTGACTACAGTTTAGAGCTTGTGGCATCCCGACCCGCGAAGGTCGGTGACAAGCTGGTATCGACGAGCTTCCCTCACACCATAACGCGCGGCTTTGTATCGGTGGATGACCCTAACGTGGCCGTTTGCGTGCTTCCGGGCACCGAGCTTGCCTTCGAGCAGGAGGTCCGATGCGAGACGGGCGTGCTCTTCGCTTGGAGGCTCGGGCACAAGGTGGCGAGGTTCCGACAGGTCAACAAAGGCCGGTCAAACGCCCATCATGACGCCCTTGAGTTCCCTGATGGGAAGACCGTGCTACTGACGCAGTTATGCAAAGGTCAGCACGCCACCGTGCTGCAATTGCCGGTCACTTCGCCTGTGACCGCAAACGAAGCGCAGAGGCACGGTTCGCTCGTGGCGTAGCCGATGTCAAAGGTTTGCGGCGCGATCTGCCATTCATCCTGGGCGATGTCAGCGGACAGCGCGCTAATGTCCGAAAGGCCCTAACCGGACAGATCGCACCGCTCCAATGTTGCTGAAGCGGTCGAAAGCGGACGTCATGCGACACCCGGCGCAGTCTGCTTTGTGCCACGACCGGACATGGGCTAATGCCGCGGCAGACTGGGCGGGACCTGACTTAGCGTGAGTAAGAGCGACCGGACGCTTACTTCGTGAAGCGAGGCTGTTGCCATAGTGTGGCCAAGGCTGTAGAGCACTCCGGACAGGACGGAAAAATGGACATTACGGCTCCTATTCAACCGCCGGAGCAAAGGCGGCGGCGCCGTCGTAGCGGCTTCTTGCTGCGCTTCTTCGGGATTCGTGTTCGCCGCAAGCATGGTCGTCTTCGTGGCCGCTGGCGGCAGCGGCGGCATTCGTGCTGTGGAAGGTGTCGAAGGACCTGCCGGACTACGAAGTGCTCGCCAAATACGAGCCGCCGGTCATGACCCGCATTCATGCGCAATGATGGTAATTTGATCGCGGAGTTTGCCCGCGAGCGCCGCATCTATGTCCCGTTCAAGGCGATCCCCGACCGCTTGGTGGAGCTTTTCTCTCCGCCGAGGACAAGACCTTTTATCAGCATGGCGGCATCGACATTCAGGGCATCCTACGGGCTGCCGTAACCAATTTGGGCAGTTCCGGCAGCCGCAAGGTTGGCGCCTCGACCATCACACCAGCAGGTGGCCAAGAACTTCCTCTTGTCGAGCGACCAGACGATGGAGCGCAAGCTGAAGGAGGCGATCCTTTCCATCCGCATCGAGCGCGCCTTCACCAAGGAACAGATCCTCGAGCTTTATCTGAACCAAATCTATCTCGGCGCCGGCGCCTACGGCGTTGCCGCCGCGGCGCAGACCTATTGGAACAAGTCGCTCAACGAGCTGTCGATCGCCGACTGCGCCTATCTCGCCACCCTTCCCAAGGCGCCGAGCAATTACAATCCGTTCCGCTTTCCGGAGCGGGCGATCGAGCGCCGCAACTGGGTGATCGACCGCATGGTCGAGAACGGCTTCGTCACCAAAGAGGATGCCGAAAAGGCCAAGGCCGAGCCGCTCGGCGTGCAGGTGCGCCAGACTGGCGCGAGACTCGCCGCGTCGGAATTCTTCGCCGAGGAAGTGCGCCGCGACATCATCGACATCTTCGGTGAGGACAAGCTCTATGGCGGCGGCCTCTCGGTGCGCACGACGCTCGACCCCGGACTGCAAAAGATCGCCCGCAAGACTTTCGTCGACGGTCTTGTCGCCTACGATCACCGCCATGGCTGGCGGGGCGTGGTAAAGAAGATCGACCTCGACGGCGATTGGGGCAAGACACTTGCCGCCATCAATGTGTGGCCGGACATCGATCCGTGGCGCCTCGCCGTGGTGCTCGAGGCCAACAAGGGCACCGCGAAGATCGGCCTGCGCCCGACGCGTAGCTCTGCCGGCAAGCTCTCGGACGAGCGGGAGACCGGCATCATCCCCTTCGCCGAAGTGACGTGGGCCCGGCCGAAGCTGAAGAACGGCATGGGCGGAAGCCCCAGAGTCATGACCGACGTGCTCAAGCCCGGCGACGTCATCTACGTCTCCCCGCGCGAGCCGACCGACAAGGAGCCTGACGTCACCGGGCAGTGGTCGCTCGAGCAGGTGCCGCAGATCAGCGGTGCGATCGTGGCCATGGATCCGCACACCGGGCGCGTGCTCGCGCTCGTCGGCGGCTTCAGCTTCGCCGAAAGCCAGTTCGATCGCGCCGTGCAGGCGCGCCGCCAGCCAGGCTCGTCCTTCAAGCCGATCATCTACACGACCGCGCTCGACAACGGCTACACGCCGGCGAGCATCATCGTCGACGGCCCGCTCTGCATCAGTCAGGAGCTGGTATGCCGAAATGGTGCCCGAAGAACTATGAGGCTGGCTCCGGCGGCTGGTCCCTCGACCTTGCGCTTCGGCATCGAGCATTCGCGCAACCTGATGACCGTCCGCCTGTCGAACGACATGGGCATGCCGATCATCTGCGAATATGCCCGGCGCTTCGGCGTCTACGACAATCTAATGCCGATCTTGTCAATGGCGCTCGGCGCCGGCGAAACCACGCTGCTGCGCATGGTCGGCGCCTACGGCATCATCGCCAATGGCGGCAAGCAGATCAAACCGACGCTGATCGACCGTATCCAGGATCGCTACGGCCGCACCATCTGGCAGCACGACGACCGCGAGTGCCCCGATTGCGCGGCAAGAGAATGGTCAGGCCAGCAAGAGCCGCAACTCGTCGACGACCGCCCGCAGATCATCGATCCGATGTCGGCTTACCAAATGATCTCACATCATGGAAGGCGTCGTTGAGCGCGGCACGGCGCAGAAGCTCAAGGTGCTGAACCGTCCGATCGCGGGCAAGACCGGCACCACCAATGACGAGAAGGATGGCTGGTTCATCGGCTTCACGCCCGACCTCGTGGTCGGCGTGTATATGGGTTTCGACAACCCCTCGCCCATGGGACATGGCGAGACCGGTGGAAATGTCTCTGCTCCCGTGGTCCGCGATTTCTTCAAGATCGCCCTTGCCGACCAGCCGCCGATTCCGTTCCGCGCTCCGCCTGGTATCAAGATGGAGAGCGTGAATCTGAAGACCGGCCTGCCTGCTGCCCCGGGCGACCCCAAGGCGATCATGGAGGCTTTCAAGCCTACCCAGGAGCCTTTGGGCGCGGTCGCAACCGACGATGCCGGGTCGCAAGAGGGACTTGCCGCGGAGGAGTACGGCCAGGCTGGCCCCACCCCGCCTATCCCTGGAGTCGTTCCGGCGGAGATGCCGGTCCGCCGCCACCGCCGTCCACGGTGTCCCCAAAGCCCCCGGCCGCCTTACGGTCCAAGGGGACAATCACGGCGGGACGAACACCACCGTCGCCTGCGCCGCGCCTGGGCCGTTTGGGGCGTATATTCGGCGGGTTCTGAGTTAAATGTCCGCTTTGGCCGCCCGCGGCTGGCTCGATCGGCGCGCCTCTTGTGAGGCCAGTGTCGTCGATCGTCAACCGTCAGGCGCGATTGAGCAATTTGCGATCGAGCAATTAATGGCCGCCAAATCCAAAGAAGGTTTGCAGCAGCTGTTCGTTCAGCACGCTCATAACAATCGCCCAAAACAGGGATGCAAGGCCGCCCCCAGTAAGAACCAGGCTAGCTTTTGATTCATGCTGTACGAGCGTGTGGTCGGCCGGGTCGCGTTCAGACAGAAGGCGGGGGTACGCGTCGTTCTTAGGCGTTGAGGTTACTCCTGGTAGCCCGGCGGCGTCTTGTGCCAGTGATAGCCGGCCTTGCCCTTGTCGTAGCCGTACTCGAACAAGGCGCGCATGTATCCTTGGTCGAAGGGCCCTTTGTAAGGCAGGGTGAAGTCATTGTCGATGTAAGCAAGGTTGAAGCCGACGCCATCACGGTTAGTGGTGACATACATGCGATAGGTATCGTTGACGCCGCTCGTGGCTGTCATGGTGGAGATGGCCTGCGTGGCGATCGACAGCGTTTGACGCTTTACCTCCTTCTCGGGCCTGAAGAGGCGACCATTCCGAAGGATATATGCCACGCGCTTGCGCTTGATGCCGAGACGCGCAGAATTCGTTTTTAGGTTCAGGGAGGGCGGATAGAGGAACGCCTGGGCAACCGCCCCACCATCGACGTGCATTTCCTGATAATTTTTACCGTCGATGCTCACGTCCAGCATCACCGGGGGAACAGACCCGGGATCGCCGCCGATGCGCGCAAAATGTCGATGATCAGGTCTCGCGCTCCTGGGTAGCCGCTGGCAGCGATCGCACCGATGTTCCAAATTACCGAACGACCTTGATCGAGATTAGTCGTCATGATGAGGAGGAGACGTCCTTTCGATACTCCTCCGCAATCCTGTCAATCATGGCCTTGTCGACGAAGCTCGCGATCATGTTCCTCAATGGAGTCGTGTCCGTCATCGCGTCATTCGCAACGGCAGCAAGGAGACTGCGCTTATTGAAAATGTCGCCGGCACTTGTGTCGGTGTAGACTTGTTTGAGCTTGGCGTCGTATTCGCCGCCGAGAAAGGCAAACGGTGCAGAAAGAGCCCCGTACTAACGCCAGTCACAAGATCAAATGCCGGACGATCGCCGCGCGCTCTCCAGCCCGCAAGAAGCCCGGCACCGAAGGCACCGTCGTCGCCGCCCCCGATATTGCAAGAAAGTAGGCGGTCGGCAGATGGCCGTGGTGGGCGGCCAGCGCTCGTTTGTAGCTTTGGGCGGCAAACACCGCCATACGCTCCTTATCCGTATCCGGGTAGAACCGGACATCCGGAATATCAACACCGAGCTTGGACGCGATCGAAAGCGGCTCAGCGGGGAGGCGATCGGTGCCCGCACATCCGATGACAATTAGATTGAGCCCGAGCACAGCAATCAGTGGAAGAAAGTGAGGGTCGAAAACGCGAAACCCGCGAGCCCAGATCCAAACGTGAATTGCCCACCTTGGACCGTGGCTTGGCATTCCGCCCATCCCCCTTCCCCCTCAAGTGGTCTGTCCGCGAACCTCCGCCCAATAGGAGGGAATGGACAAACCCCATCCGCAGCAATCCCAACGGCTATGCAGACGCAAGCATGGATTCTGCCGCAAATTAAGGCAACCCCGACTATCCCAAGGGCCCAGAATTCAACGCGAGGTGCGGTCCACGTGGCGTGGTCTGTTTTGCCAAGACGGGATTTGACGCTTTTACGGGAAGGGCGAGTCTCCTCGCGGCGGGGGCGTCGGCTTTGGCCGGGGCCCGCTTTCAACGTTATCCGCTCCGCTTTGCCTACAATCCGCGAAGCACATTGCCGGCAGCCAGCACCAAAAGCCGACTAACAGGAGCGTGAACCCGGTGTGGACAAACGGGACGCTGAGATGAGCGTAGTGAATAATTGCGGCGATCAAGGCAATAACGACCGCGACACTGAAAGTGACGACCTTGGGTGCTGATAGATCGAGCTGCATGTTCCCCCTTTGAGCCCGGCTGGTGGGCTTGAAAGGTTAGTTTAGCTTCTCCCGCATGGTTTAGCGACTAGCATTGGGCGTCGGATTCGGCCGCCGCGGATGGCGGGAGATCGAGCCGCAAGAGTATCTCGCCTGTAGGTAGGTCCGCTTTTGGCACAAAGCAAGACATGCTCAATCGCTGACGAATGTCGCTACAGGGCAAAGCGGACAGTGACCAACCGCTGCTTACCAATCTCGATTTATGAGTACGCGACCTAGTCCAGCGCAGGTCCCGTCGCGGGTAAATCAGGCGGCAAGGTTGCATATTGGCATCGAGCGATGCCGTCCGAGCTTTCGGCCTGGGCCTAGGATGCTTTTTGGGCCACAGGGATCGGGTCGTCGTCATCAATCGCCCGACAGGTCAGCGACTCGGATTGGCCTGACGGGAAGAACTTGACCGGTTTGACGCCACCTTTCGCCCGTCGCGACCGACAATCGCCGGCAAAATTTTTCGATCATCGCTTTCTGTTGCGTTAAACTCGTCCTCCTTCGTCTGTTCCAGAAAGTCTGTCGCTCACGCATGACCATCGTCCCCATCCGCTATGTCGAACCCGTCTACCGCCCGCCGAGCGAAGCGGATCGCTGATCCTGCCGGTGACTGACGGCTGTTCCTGGAACCGGTGCACATTCTGCGAAATGTACACCGCCCCGCAGAAGCGCTTCCGTCCCCGTAGCGAGGAGGAAGTGCTCGAAAGCATCCGGCGCTGCCGCGAACAATTTGGCGACGGCGTCGAGCGTGTTTTCCTGGCCGACGGCGATGCGATGACGCTTTCCACCCGTCGCCTCGTGACCGTGCTTGAGGCAATCCACCGCGATCTGCCCGGCGTACGGCGGGTGTCGAGCTATTAGCCTGCCGCGCAACTTGCGCAAGAAATCGGCGGCGGAGCTTCGGGAGCTGGCAGAGCTTGGCCTGTCGCTCGTCTATGTGGGGGCCGAGATCCGGCGACGACGAAGTGCTGTCGCGCGTCAACAAGGGGGAAACCTTCGCGACTACGCGGGAGGCGCTCGAAAAGTTGCAAGAAGGCGGGGATCAAACGCTCGGTGATGATCCTCAACGGCCTCGGCGGCCAGGCACTGTCGCAACAGCATGCGCTTAACTCGGCGGCGCTGATGAACGTCGCGCAACCCGAATATCTCGCCACGCTTGTTGTGAGCTTCCCAAAGGCGAGGCGCGGCTGCGCGGGAAATTTTCCCAGCTGGGAGCCGCTCAGTGTGCTGGGTTTGATGCAGGAAATGGAGCTGTTCGCTTTCCGAACTGGAGCTGAAACGGACCATATTCCGCACCGACCACGCCTCGAACTGGCTGATCCTGAAAGGGACGCTGGGGAGCGGATAAGCTGCGGCTGCTGCAAGAATTGCGTGCGGCTATCGCCGCGCCTGAAGCGGCCCCGCTGAGGCCAGCCTGGGCGCGCGGCCTATAGCGTCTAGAAATTTCGGCCTCCCCCGCTCGTGCAGCCGTTGAGGCCCCTGCCAACTCCCCGCCAAATGAAAGGGATAATCCCCAAGGGGATCACGGGTTTAGAGCGTTCTATATAATCCGGCACTAAACAGGGTTGGAGGGTTGATCCGCCCGGCGATCTGCCTAGAAATTTCAGACATTTAAAACTGAACTCTACCTCACCAATTAACGGCGAGCAGAATCTTTCCCTGTAAACAAACCGCGATGGAACACTACGACGACAGCTTCGAGAATTCAGATGCTTTGCCTACTGTCAAAGAGATTGAGCAGCGACTTCGAACGCTAGGCTGCACCAAAGAGCAGATCAGCCGTCATCTTGACCAAGTGGCCAAGAGCCGAACTCAACCGGCTGAACAGAAGCCCACCAAGCATCGCGACCATCTAATTGGACTAGCCCCTAGTCGGACGAGGCTGACGGCTTTTCCGCGCACGATAGGTTGAAATCGAGGACGTTCAATCCGAGATAAGCTGCGGGGCTGATAGGAGGGACCATGTCACGGTTGCTGTTGCTCCTGAGCCTCATCGGCGCTGCCATCTACGCGCTTCTGATTTACACCCATGATGTCCTAACGGACGAGAAGGCCGAAAAAGACCTACGCCGAGCAGGCTCAGCCCAATCAGCCAGTCCAGCACCTGAGTTCATGGGGCACCTACCTTCCGGACCGGTCGATAAGCCAAAATTCGCAATTAGCGACCTCTCAACCATCCACTCCATTGCCTCCTCAGCAAAGTGATGAGCCTAGCCAAAACTCGGAGCGCAACGCAGACCAACCGTTGCTACCTCAGAGAATAAAGCGACATCCTCTGAAAGCGGCGACACGGAACCAAAGCCGGTTGAGTTAGCTAAGGTCGTGCTTGCCGCGCAGACGCATAGTCAGGCGTCGGTTTCTTCTCCTACGGTACGGTTCTATCGTCCCGGCACGGAATTGCAGGTCGTTAGACGAGAAGGCATCTGGTTTGAGGTGTCGGACCCGGTGACCCAGGAGCGCGGCTGGGTCCTTGCGCAATATCTCTCATCAATTGAAAGCCCAACGCCCACTACAGGTTGCGACGGAATCGACCACTGAGCCACTAACGGTCAAGCCAGCCTCACCAAAATCAAACAAGCGGCACCGGTCCGCTGGCAAACATTCGGAGCATTAGACCGGAGTCGCAACTGCCGATCAGTGGAACCCGCCGCGCCGACCGCCGCCGTGGATTTGGGCTGTTCATGCTCGGCCCAAGTCGACCGAACGGTGGCTACCGCAGGTGTGCGGCATGGAGTGAAGGCTTTTGCGTTCAGAACTACTGAGACGCAGCACATCTCTATCGCCAGCTTGGCCGCGACAAGCACGGCAAGCGCGGCGCAGTTGCATCCGGCAATCGCCTAGTGAATCCCCACGCCGTCATGCTCGATCTCGATTTCCGAGTGACCCATGCTGCTTGTCACGGTCCAACCCGGCTCAAGCGGGATCCACGTTCCGGCTTGAGGTGTTCCAGGGCTGACCGCGCTTCGCGATCCTCACGCCGTCCACGCTCACGAAAAGTCGGTACCATCCGACGTCAAATCAAAACGTCTGGCAATTGGTTTTCCCTCCCCGTTTAGCGTGAAGGTAGGCGCGGGCCGCCCGCCTATAGGGCAGGAAAGAGCGGCAGGTAGACAGTTTGATGGGTTTTCTAGTCTCTCTCCATGATCGCGCTGGCGTGGACTGGTTTTTGGCTTGCTCGTCGCTGCCGGTCGCCCGACTCTGTCGGTAAGCGAAACCCCAAGCGGCGTAGCAAAAAGCCACGAAGTAACTCAGCATCGCCTTGTATTTTGTTGGAGTGATGCTTGCTGTCATCGGTGCGATCCTCGCGTTCAAACCTGAGTCACTTTAGTCTCTGATGCGTCGATGATGAAGCTAAGGCGCATTGCCAGCAACATCCACGCCAGGCTTTGCCAGCATTACTCGGCAAGGACTAATTCCTTGCGGCTACAATATCAAGCCAGAAGACCGAGTGCGGAGCAAGGCGAAATTATGAAGTTGGCATTGATCTCCATGGTCGTGTCGTCTCGAACAGGTGGGACCCTGATGCAAGCTACCAATCAACCCCCTGCCCCCAATTTAGATGCCCCGCGCTAGGGGGCCCTCTTCGCGCCCTAAAGACCTCCAAAAATCTTCGACCAGATTATGTGCGTGGACAGTGACAGCGCGGTTGGCGCAAAACAAGAACGCCAACGGCGGCCCCAGAGCGAGGCCGCCGTCGCTTCTGAAGCCCTCTAGACAGTACGTCTAGGGGGCACTTCTTAGTACAGCGGCATCCCACGTCATGTGGGCTTTCTCGCAGGCAGCCTTGGTGTGAGGCGGCTTTGTCTGCAGCAAAAAGCCGGTGCCGTACAAGGCAACAGGGGTAAGGCTTCCAGGGCGAGGATCGAAGCTGGCGCTTTCATTTCGATTGTCTCCTCCAGGTTCAGGTACGTCGCAAAGTCAAGCCAGCGCAAAACGGCACGGCGTTGGTGTAGGTGTTGTGCTACTGCAGTGTCGCGTCCGGCGTGGTCTGTTGCCGCAGGTACGCACAACTAGGCGGAAATCGAAGGTTGGGATTTTGTATCCGCATCGCCTCAGGGGGTCTGAATCCTATTGGATCGGTTGTGTTGCGTCTGACTCCTCCGATTTGGACGCTGCTCAGCCTAACGAGGGACGGCGAGCACCCCAGAGCCTCGTCGTCCCTTTTAGTCGCGCTTAGACCCGCCCTTGCCGGTGTAGGTATTAGAGCGGTCACGCGATCCAACAGAGAGAGGACGCAAAGACGCTTTAGCGACTTGATTGGCGCTTCTAGTGAGAGACCGCCGTCGGCTAGCCCGCCACGGGGCTTCCTAGCACTCTCAGAGGCATTCATTAGACATACGTTGGACAGGATGAACTAAGCCTTTGATTTTACAGTATCCATAGCTGTCGTTTATGGTCGTAGAAGGCAGATGTCGTTGATCAGGCAACGCCAGCATTCGGGCTTGCGCGCCTTGCACACATAGCGGCCATGCAGGATCAGCCAGTGATGGCAATTGTGCTTGTAGCGCTCGGGCACCACCCGATCGAGGGTGAGCTCGACCTCGAGCGGCGTCTTGCCGGGGGCAAGACCGGTGCGGTTCGCCACGCGGAAGAGGTGGGTATCGACGGCGATGGTCGGCTGGCCGAAGGCGACGTTGAGCACGACATTGGCGGTCTTGCGGCCGACGCCGGGGAGGCTCACCAGCGCCTCGCGAGTGCCGGGCACCTTGCCGTGAAACTCATCGATGAGCTTGCGCGACAGCGCGATCAGGTTCCTGGACTTGCTGCGATAGAGCCCGATGGTCTTGATCTTGTCGGTGAGCTTGGCCTCGCCGAGCTTGATCAGCTTCTCCGGCGTGTCGGCCACCTTGAACAGGTCCGGCGTCGCCTTGTTCACCGAGGAGTCGGTCGCTTGCGCCGACAGCACCACGGCGACGAGGAGGGTGAAGGGATCGGCGTAGCGAAGCTCGGTCTTGGGATGGGGATCGAGCGCTTCGAATCGCCGGAAAATCTCTTCGACTTCGGCTGGCGTCAGCCGCGAGCCGGGGGCCTTGCCGCCTTTCCCGCGCCGCTTTGCCTTGGCGGGCTTGCGCTTGCCGGTTTTCGGTTGAACCCCATCTTCCCGCGATTACCAATAGAGCTCAAGACGGATGAGACGAGCTATGACAGAGCTCTCCGCGAGCCCACAAGCAGAAACGAGCTTCGCCGCCATTCTGACGCCGCACCGGTCGCTCGGGCCAAAGGGCTTCGCGGTGCTGATGGGGGCGGTCTGCATCGTCAGCTTCAGCACCGGTCTCCTGTTCTATCTCATCGGCGCCTGGCCGGTGGTGGGTTTCATGGGGCTCGACGTCGCCCTCATCTACATCGCCTTCAAGCTCAACTACCGGGCGGCCCGCCTCTATCGAGACGGTGGATCTCACGCAACATGCGCTGACCGTGACGCGCGTGCTGCCCTCGGGCAAGGCGCAAGTCTGGAGCTTCAATCCCTATTGGGTGCGGCTCGACCTCGAAGATCGCATCGGCCGCTCGAGCGAGTTGTCGATCGCGAGCCACGGCAAGCGTCTCGTCTTTGCCAGCTTCCTCACCGACCCCGAGCGCGAGGATTTCGCGCAGGCGCTGTCGGCGGCGCTCTCCGCCAACAAGGCGCCACGGCCGGCTTAAGCGCTCAAGCCCGCGAGATCGCGCTTCTCGGCCACCGTGCCGTCGAGGCCTGAGGCGGTAGATCAGCGGCATGCCGGTGCCGATGCTGAGCTCCTTCACCTGCTCCGGGCTCAGGCGGTCGAGCTGCATGACGAGCGCGCGCAAGGAATTGCCGTGGCCGACCAGGATCACGCTCTTGCCGGCCTGGAGCTCTGGGGCAATGCGCTTGGCATAGAAGGGAGCACGCGCGCCGCGGTGTCCTTCAGGCTTTCTCCGCCGGGAGGGGCGATGTCGTAGGAGCGCTGCCAGAGATGCACCTGCTCCTCGCCCCAGCGCTGCCGCGCCTCGTCCTTGTTCAGTCCCACGAGGTCGCCGTAGTGACGCTCGTTGAGCGCCGCGTCGTAGACGATGGGCAGCTTGTCTTGGTCGAGTTCGCTCAGGATGATCTTGAGCGTGTTCTGCGCCCGCTTGAGCAGGCTGGTGCAGGCCACGTCGATATGGGCGCCCTCGGCTTTCAGCATGGCGCCGGCGCGATGGGCCTCGGCCACGCCTTCCTCGGTCAGGTCGACGTCCTGCCAGCCGGTGAACATGTTGAGCCGGTTCCACTCGCTCTCGCCATGACGGACGAGTACGAGCACGTTCTTCATGGCAGGTACTTCTTCGCCGTGACGGAGCGACATGCCTGCACCGCTCTTGCTCGCCGCCTTGACGGCCCCTGCTTTCGATGTGGAGGAAGGTCGCAACAAAGCTCTCTAGACCTCGATCCTCGGCTCCGTTTCGGCCCTTTCCGGCGCAAGAGGCGGGACTTTAGGGCAGCTCCCATATTTTGCCAAGTGATGAACCAAAAACCGCGTTTCCGCCGCGAGATTTACCGGCCCACAGGGTCAAAGACCGATGACGTCCTGCATGGAGTAAAGCCCGGGGCCTTGGCCGCGCGCCCACAGCGCCGCCCTGACCGCGCCTTGAGCGAAAATGCCGCGGTCGGTGGCGATATGGACAAGCTCGATGCGCTCGCCGGGCCCGGCGAAAATCACCTTGTGCTCGCCGACCACGTCGCCGCCGCGCAAGGCGGCAAAACCGATGTCGCCTTCGCGGCGAGGGCCGATGTCGCCGTCGCGGGCGCGAGCGCTGTGGTCCTTCAGCGCAATGCCGCGGCCCGAGGCGGCGGCCTCGCCGAGCAGGAGCGCGGTGCCTGAGGGCGCGTCGCGCTTATGCCGGTGGTGCAGCTCGAGGATCTCGATGTCGAATTCAGGCCCGAGCGTGCGCGCCACTTCCGCCGTGAGGCCGGCGAGCAGATTGACGCCGAGGCTCATGTTGCCGGCCTTGACGATTGCCGCGTGCCGGGCGGCGGCTTCGATCTTGGCCTGGTCGTCGGCCGCTGAGCCCGGTGGTGCCGATGACAGCGACGATGCGCGCCTGGGCGGCGAGCCCGGCAAAGGCGACCGTGGCCTTCGGCGTGGTGAAATCGAGCACGCCATGAACCTCGGCAAAGACCGGCAGCGGATCGTCGGTGATGGGGATGCCGAGGGTCCCGAGCCCCGCCACCTCGCCCAAATCGCGGCCGACCGCGGGCGAGCCCTGGCCTCGATGCCGGCGGCGAGCACGCAACCTTCCGTCGCCGCAATGGCGCGGGCAAGCGTCTGCCCCATGCGGCCGGCGGCGCCAAGCACAGCGAGCTTCATTTCCGACATGGCTAAGTGAACCATGAAAAGGGGCCTGAGACGGTTGACGCGCGGGGTCCTTTCGTCGCCCGCGCGCCATCGACCTTCTAGGCCGTGGCTTGCGCTTGTCACAAGCCACATCGGCAGGCGGGGTTACCCTCTGGCAAAGAGCTTTGTGGCGTTCTGCGGAAGGCAGGGTGGCGAGCGATTGCTGCAATTTAGCCAGCGTTGCCGAAACCACACGAAGAATTGACGTCCCTGCGGCGGGCGGCCGCTGGTTCGCACGTTGTTCGATGGTCCAAACTCCCCACCTGCCAGGCTCGCCTACCAGGGAACTCATGATGCTGAAGACAGCACGCGCGATCTGCGCTTCCCGTCGCCTGAAGACGGAGTTCGACGTCGAGATTGCGGGCATCGCCACCGCGGTGCCTCGAGCACGCGCTTCCGCAAGCGGACGCGGCGCGGCGCGCCAAGCGCCTGTTCCCCGACCTTGCCGATTATGAAGGTCTCTTCCGCAACACCGGGATCGAGACGCGCTACGCTTGCCAGCCCGCCGAATGGTACGAGCGGGAGCATGGCTGGGAGGAACGGACCGATGTCTTCGTGCACCATGCTCTCGACATGCTCGAAGAGGTCGCGCGCGGCGCCATCCGTGCCGCCGGCATCGAGCCTCAAGGACATCGGCGCCATTGTCGTCAACACCATCACCGGCCTCGCCATACCGAGCCTCGATGCCAAGCTGATGAACCGGCTCGATCTGCCGGCATCGGTCGAGCGGCTGCCGATCTTCGGGCTCGGTTGCGGCGGCGGCGTTGCCGGGCTTGCGCGATCGGCACGTTACGCGCAAGCGATGCCCGGGGCGCATGTGCTGTTCCTCACCGTCGATCTTTGCAGCCTCTGCCTTCGCGTCAACGATCCGAGCATGGCCATGTTCGTGTCGGCGGCTCTGTTCGGCGATGGCGCCGCGGGCGTGGTCTCCGCAACACCAAGGGAGAGCGACAGGCGTCGGGCGGGCGCGGGCGGATCATCGCCACGCGCGATCATTTCTGGCGCGACACCGAGCACATCATGGGCTGGGACATCAGGCACGACGGATTCTGGCGTGGTGCTGAGCCCAGACCTGCCGCTTCTCTTGCGCCGGAATCTCAACACTGCGGTGCAGGCGTTTCTCGATGCGAGCGGCATGAGCCTCGGCGAGTTCAACGGCTTTCTGTTCCACCCCGGAGGCGCCAAAGTGCTCAAGACGGTGCAGAGCCTGCTCGAGCTCAGCCGCGACGATCTCGCCTATTCATGGTCGGTGCTGCGCGACTTCGGCAACATGTCCTCGCCACCGCTCTCTTTACCCTGACGGCGCTCAAGGCTGGCGCCAGCGGCCCGCATCTGATGGCGCGTTCGGGCCCGGATTCGCCTATTTCTCGCCGTCGAGCCTGAGTCGCGGTGGCCTCCTCGACTTCGGCGCGCCGCAAATTGCCGCCTTCTGGTGCTCGCTCAGCGGGCTGGAAGAGCTGTACTCGGCGCGCAACACGAAAGCCCTGATCGCCGCCGGCGGGCAGAAGGGGCTTTTCTATCCAGGTCGCCGCGACGCATCTCGCCTGATCGCATCGCTGTTTTCTGTCCCGCCCGATGCCGTCATCGTCTGGCCGCTCATCGCCTACTATCTCCTGTTGCAGATCGTGCGCTATTGGGTGATCGGCACTCCGGGCGCTTCGGACCCATCGCATCATCACGCTCCGCCGCCCGGCGGCGCGCGGGCCCTATCGCTATCTGTCGCATCCGAATTACGCCGTCACCATCATCGAGACCTTCGTGCTGCCGCTGGCTTGGCGCGCTGCGCTCGCCGCGATCATGACGGCGCTGTGGTGGACGGTGCTCAACTACAAGATGCGCCTGAGGACGAAGAGGGCGGCACTGGCGCTGCGCCGGACATCGAGAAGGGAAGCCAGCTTCAGCTCCAGGCGAACGCCACCTTGCGCAACGAGATTTCGCCGAACCGCTCGGCGCCTTCCGCCGCCGGCTTGCCGCCGAGGCTGAGATAGAAGGCGCAAGCGCTGTCATTGTCGGTCAGCGCCCAGACCATGAGCCCCCTGAGGCGAAGATCGAAAAGCCTCTGGCGCGCCCGTTCGAACAGCTTCTCGCCGAGGCCGAGGCCCTGATAGACGGGATGGAGGTGGAGCTCGAAGATCTCTCCCTGAAACGGCGCGCGTCCCGACCGGCAGCGGCCATAGGTGACGTAGCCGGACGCGGCACCATCGAAATCGAGCACGAGCAGCGGACGGCGCTCGGCAAGTGCCGCCTTCCACCAGCGCTCGCCTCTGCGGGCGATCATGCGCTCAAGCGAGAGATGCGGAATGATGCCGCGATAGGCGCCGCGCCAAGCTTCGGCATAGACGTCGGCCAAGGCAGACGCGTCCTTGGGTCTTGCCGGCCTGATATGCACGACGTCGGTCTCCATGACTGGAGCCTAGCGCAGACGCGAGCCGATGGGCAGAGGGAACGCGCGCTGCTCACAACGGAGATGATGCAGTGTGATGTTCGCACCGCACTCGATCGCCATCCGGCGAAGCAGGCAAAGAAAAAGCGGGCCGGAGATCCAGCCCGCCTTTCTTCCAGTGAACTCGACTTTATCGAGAGATTGCCGCGACCAGCCGCCCGCCTAATAGCGCGAAATAAGAATGACCGAGAAGTCCTTGTCGAGCTTGATGTCCATGGTGCCCATCTTGCACTTGGCATCGTCGATCTCGTAGATGCCCTCTTGCTCCTTCTTGACGCCCTCGGGGTCCTTGCAGCCGAGGTCGGCGAGAGCGGCGGTCACCTTGGCCATCTCGGCCTCAGGTGCACCTTGTCGTCGTCATCCTCGGCGAAGGCGACGGTGCTGCCAAAAGCGAGAACGAGGGCAATGGCAAAAGCTTTCATCATGGGTAAAATCCTCCAAGCAAGGGTTACTTATAGGGAGAAACTACCCGGTAATAGTTTCAGATATTTGATGGAGATCAATACGAGTTACTGGAAATGAACTGCACATTACTAGGAATAGTGGCAGAATAATTGGGAAGTTTAGGCAAGCTCCATTGCCACTTTGCCCGCTCTGCTTTCTTGCGGTCATTGGAATCGAGGTAGCGCTTGCGCAATCTGATGGATTTCGGCGTCACCTCGACGAGCTCGTCGTCCTGGATATAGGCGAGCGCCCGCTCGAGCGTCATGCGGATGGGAGGGGTGAGGCGCACCGCCTCGTCCTTCGAGGTGGTGCGGATGTTGGTGAGCTTCTTGCCCTTGAGCACATTGACCTCGAGGTCGTTGTCGCGGGTGTGCTCGCCGACGATCATGCCGGCGATAAACGCGCACGCCGGGGTCGATCATCATCGGCCCGCGGTCCTCGAGGTTCCACAGAGCGTAAGCGACCGCTTCGCCGGCCTCGGTGGAGATGAGCACGCCGTTCCGCCGCCCCTGGATCTCGCCCTTGTAGGGGGCGTAGGCATGGAACAGCCGGTTCATGATCCCGGTGCCGCGCGTGTCGGTGAGGAGCTCGCCCTGATAGCCGATCAGCCCGCGCGTCGGCACGTAGAACACGAGCCGCTGGCGGCCGCCGCCTGAGGGACGCATCTCCACAAGCTCGGCCCGGCGCTCGGAGAGCTTCTGCACCACGATGCCGGAATGCCCGGTCGTCGAGATCGATGACTACCTCCTCGATCGGCTCGAGCAGGCCGCCGCTTTCGTCGCGGCGGAACAGCACCTTCGGGCCGCGACACGCTGAGCTCGAAGCCCTCGCGCCGCATGGTCTCGATCAGAATGCCGAGCTGCAACTCGCCGCGGCCGGCGACCTCCATGGAATCGCGCTCCTCCGACTCGGTGACGCGGAGCGCGACGTTGCCCTCAGCCTCGCGCAACAGACGGTCGCGGATCATGCGGCTCGTCACCTTGTCGCCTTCGGTGCCGGCAAGCGGCGAGATCGTTGACGCGGAAGGTCATGGACAGCGTCGGCGGATCGATCGGCTGGGCGGGAAGAGGCTCGTCGACCTCCGGGTGCGCAGATGGTGTGCGCCACCGTGGCGTCCGGGAGACCGGCGACGGAAACGATGTCGCCGGCGGACGCCTCGTCGAGCGCCGACCCGCTCAAGGCCGCGGAAGGCGAGCACCTTGGAGACGCGGCCCTGCTCGATCAGCCTGCCGTCGTGGTCGAGCACCTTGACCATCTGGTTCGGCGCGATGGTGCCCGAGGTGATGCGGCCGGTGACCACGCGGCCGAGATAGGGATTGGCTTCGAGGATGGTGCCGAGCAGGCGGAACGGGCCGTCCTCGACGTGCGGCGGCGCGACATGGCTGAGCACGAGATCGAACAGAGGCTGCATGCGCGCGTCCTTCGGGCCCTCGGGGCTCTCCGCCATCCAGCCTTCCTTGGCCGAGCCGTAGAGGATCGGAAAGTCGAGCTGCTCGTCGGTGGCATCGAGCGCGCGCGAACAGGTCGAACACCTCGTTGACCACCTCGTGCGGCCGCGCATCGGCGCGGTCGACCTTGTTGATGACCACGATGGGCTTGAGCCCCATCTTGAGCGCCTTCGACACCACGAACTTGGTCTGCGGCAGCGGGCCCTCGGCGGCGTCGACCAGCACCAGGGCGCCGTCCACCATGTTGAGGATGCGCTCGACCTCGCCGCCGAAATCGGCGTGGCCGGGCGTGTCGACGATGTTGATGCGCGTGCCGGACCAGACGACCGAGGTCACCTTGGCGAGGATGGTGATGCCGCGCTCGCGCTCGAGATCGTTCGGAATCCATGCGCGCGCTCGGCCACGCGCTGGTTCTCGCGGAAGGCGCCGGATTGCTGGAGCAGCCGGTCGACAAGGGTGGTCTTCCCATGGTCGACATGGGCGATGATGGCGATATTGCGGAGCTGCATGAGGGGTCCGAATGTCGCAACGCGGGCCTGAAGGGCCCGCGGTTCATATGACAGCGATATAGAGCGCGTGTGACGCATGCGCAATGGCCGGCGATGACTTTGCGTCAAGCTCGGCCAGTCTACCTTGTTTCTGCGCAATTGCTGCATTAACCCCACCAAAATAGCCTTGAATGGCGGCCCTTGAGTAGCCATAGAAAAGCCCCAGCGGCTGCATCTGACTTTCGCGAATGGCCCGGTTTTCAAAGGCGGGCCAAGCTCTACCGGCGATCGCATCGCGCTCTTTAGCGAGGTAATAATGTGCGGCTTGGCAGGTGTGATCGACCTCAAAGGTCGGCGGGAGCCGGATCGGGCGCAAGTCGCGCGCATGGGCGCGGCGCTGACCCATCGCGGGCCCGACGAGACCGGCACCCTGTTCGCGCCAGGCATCGGCGCCATCCAGCAGCGCCTCAGCATCGTCGGACTGGGTAACGGCCAGCAGCCGATCTTCAACGAAGACCGCACCGTCGCCGTGATCTGCAACGGCGAGCTGTTCGACTACCCGGAGCGCAAGGCCGAGCTTCAGGCGCGCGGCCACGTCGTTCCGCGGCGGCAGCGACTGCGAGCTGATCGTGCATCTCTACGAGGAGCACGGCGAGGATCTGTTCCCGCATCTCAAGGGCCAGTTTGCCTTCGTGCTGTTCGATTTCGCCAAGCGGATTGTGATCCTCGCGCGCGATCGCGTCGGCATCTGTCCGCTGCATTGGTCGCGGCAGGGCGACGTCGTTTACTTCGGCTCCGAGACCAAGGCGCTGCTCGCCTCCGGCGCCGTGCCGCCGGCGGTCGATGTGCAAGCGGCTCGATCATCTCTTCACCTTCTATGCGATCGGCTCCCGCCGCACTTTGTTTGACGGCGTGCAGTCGATTCTGCCCGGCCACTATCTGAGGATCGCCTTCACGGCAGGACGGCGCCGCCGCCGAGCCGTCGAGGCGGCGCTATTGGGACCTCGACTTTCCGGATTGGGGCGATGAGCAGGACGCCGCCGATCCGACCGCTCTGATCGACGAATTCGAGGCGACGTTCCACCGGGCCGTCGAGATCAGGCTCCGCGCCGACGTGCCCTGTGGTCGGCTATCTCAGCGGCGGCGTCGATTCGGCCTACGTGCTCGCCACCGCGTCCAAGATCGCGCGGGCGGCCGCTGCCGAGCTTCACCATCAAGGTGCCGCTGCCTAGCGCTCGACGAGGCAGCCGATGCCGCGATCACGCGCGCGCATATCGGCGGCGCGGCAACCGTGATCGAAGCTGAGGCCGGGCGTCCTTGCCGAGAACTACGCGGAGCTCACTCGGAGCCGCCGAATATCCCGGTGCTCGACACATCCTGCGCGGCGCTGCTCGCGCTGTCGCGCAACGTGCATGCGCAAGGGTTACAAGGTCGGTCCTCACCGGCGAGGGTGCCGACGAGAGCATTCGCCGGCTATGTCTGGTTCAAGATCAGGGAGGCCGCGCGCAAGCTCGATATCGGCGACAGTTTCCGCCCGAGCACGGGCCTCAGCCGCATCGCGCGCAAAGTGGCGGCACGCAACCTGAGCTTCGGCGAGTTCGCGCGCATCGACGCCATGATCGGCGGACCCGCACGCGCAGTCCATCATCTACAATCTCGTGGCGACGTCGCGCGACCGCTACTATAGCGCCGAGCTGAAGGAGCGTCTCGGGATCGTTCGTCGCCTACGAGGACCTGGCGCTCGACCTGCGAGCGCATGCGCCGCTGGCATCCGCTGAACCGCTCGCTCTATCTCGGCTGCAAAGTCCACCTTGCCGGACTGCTGCTCAACCAGAAGGGCGACCGCGTCGCCATGGCCAACAGCGTCGAGGCCCGCTACCCGTTCCTCGACGAGGACGTGATCGCCTTCGCCTCCCGCATTCACCCGCGCTGGAAGCTGCGCGGGCTGATCGGGTGATAAATATCTGCTGCGACAGGCCGCGGCGCGCATCTTGCCCGATGCGGTGGTCGCCAGCGGAAGAAGGCCATGTTCCGCGCGCCGCTCGCCGAGACCTTCCTGGCGAAGCCGCCGTCCTTCGTGCGCGATTTGGTCAGCCCCAGCTCACTGGCGCGCACCGGATATTTCAATGCGGCCGCCGTGCAACGGGATTGCGCAGTGTTGGCGCAGGGCGAAGGCAAGCTCGGCACCTTCGCGAGCCTCGGCCTCGGCGGCGTGGTCGCTACCCAGCTGTGGCATCATCTCTATCTCGGCGGGGATTGTGCGAGCTGCCGCCTCTGAGTTTCTGCAAACCGCCAGCGCCTGCGACGGCGGCGCGGCCGGCGCCACTCGCCGTGCGCTTGACGACCCTCAGCGGCGACGCCAACCGCCGCAACTCGGCGAGGCCCTCATCGGCAAGCGCTTTCGTCAGCGCCGCCTGCCCCAAGGTTGCGGCTGGGGGCGCGAGACTGACCGGCCCATAGCAACGAGAAATCGCCTGGAGCCTTTGGCCTCTGCCTTGGCGCGGAGCGGGAGAAGCGCCGGCGTGGCCAGCGGATAATTGGGGATGGCGCGTCGTTGACGGGCCCTTGCTCGCGCACGAAGCGCGTGAGGATCCGCGCGCGCGGGCGTCCGCTCAGCACATTGGTGATGACGGTCTGCCGGTCGGGCGCTCGGCCAGCGCGGCACGGTGCACGGAGAGATCGTCGCCTCGGGGCAGTCGAGATAGGCGGTGCCGAGCTGCACGCCGGCGGCGCCGAGCGCAAACGCTGCGGCGATGCCCCGCCCGTCGACGATGCCGCCGGCGGCGATCACCGGCACGCGCGACCGCATTCACGATCTCATGCACCAGAGCGCAGCGTGCCGATCTGGGTGGCGACGTCGGTCTCGATGAACATGCCGCGATGACCGCCGGCCTCGGCGCCCTGCGCGATGATGGCGTCGACGCCGCGCTGCGGCAAGAAATTGCGCCTCGCGCAGGGACGTGGCCGAGCTGATGATCTTGCAGCCTGCTGCTCTTGAGGCGCGCGACAAGCGCTGCGTCCGGCAGTCCGAAATGGAAGCTCACCACGGCGGGCGCCAGCCTCGTTCGACCACGGCGCAGGTCGACGCGGTGAACGGCACGATCGAGGCCTTGAGCGGAAGCTTCGGCATCTCGGCGCCAAGCTCGGCGTAATAGGGCGCAAGACGTTTGAGCCACGCGGCGTCGCGCGCTTCGTCCGGCGGCGCTGGCTGTGTGGCAGAAGAAGTTGAGATTGATCGGCCGGTTGGTGCGCGACCTGATCGCGGCGACACCTTCCGCCACCTTGTCGTCGGTGAGGGCGGCGCAAGGGTAGCGAGCCGAGACCGCCGGCATTGGCGACGGCGACGGCCATGTCGACGGCGGTGGCGTTCGCCATCGGTGCCTGCACGATGGGAAGTTCGACGCCGAACAGATCGAGCAATCGCGTGTCAGGCCACATGCCGCACCCTATTTGTTGCGTTTGCCGAGGAGGCGCAGGTCGCAGCGCGTTGAGCTTGATGAAGCCTTCGGCGTCCTTCTGGTCGTAGGCGCCCTTGTCGTCCTCGAAGGTGACGAGCGTCGATGGAGTAGAGCGACTTCGGCGCTCGCGCGGCCGATGACCGATGACGTTGCCCTTGTAGAGCTTGAGACGCACCTGCCTTCGACGTGCTCCTGGCTCTTGTCGATCAGCGCCTGCAGCATCTCGCGCTCGGGCGAGAACCAGAAGCCGTTGTAGATCAGCTCGGCATAGCGCGGCATCAGCTCGATCCTTGAGGTGGCTGGCGCCGCGGTCGAGCGTGATGGATTCCATCGCACGGTGCGCGGCCAGCAGGATGGTGCCGCCGGGCGTCTCGTAGACGCCGCGCGACTTCATGCCGACGAAGCGGTTCTCGACCAGATCGACGCGGCCGATGCCGTTGTCGCGGCCGAGCTCGTTCAGCCTGGCGAGCAGCGTGGCCGGCGACAGCTTTCTTGCCGTCGAGTCGTGACCGGCATCGCCCTTTGGCAAAGCCGACGGTGATGTCGGTCGCCTTGTCCGGCGCATCCATCGGCGAGATGGTGCGCTGATAGACGTAGGGCGGCGGCTCGCGCGCCGGGTCCTCCAGCACCTTGCCCTCGGAGGAGGAGTGCAGCAGGTTGGCGTCGACCGAGAACGGCGCCTCGCCGCGCTTGTCCTCGGCGACAGGGATCTGGTGCTTCTCGGCGAACTCGATCAGGGTCGCTCGCGCGCTCTTGAAGTCCCACTCGCGCCAGGGCGCGATGATCCTGATGTCGGGGTTCAGCGCGTAGTACGCGAGCTCGAAGCGCACCTGGTCGTTGCCCTTGCCGGTGGCGCCGTGGCAGACGGCGTCGGCGCCGGTCTGCCTGGCGATCTCGATCTGCTGCTTGGCGATCAGCGGCCGCGCGATCGAGGTGCCGAGCAGGTAGACGCCTTCGTAGAGCGCGTTGGCGCGGAACATCGGGAACACGAAGTCGCGCACGAACTCCTCGCGCAGGTCCTCGACGAAGATGCTCGCTCTGATGCCGAGCATCTCGGCCTTCTGCGCCGCGCCGGCTCGAGCTCCTCGCCCTGGCCGAGGTCGGCGGTGAAGGTGACGACCTCGGCAGCCGTAGGTCTCCTGCAGCCACTTCAGGATGATCGAGGTGTCGAGCCCGCCGGAATAAGCGAGCACCACCTTTTGACGGCGGTGGCCATGAAGTTGAGCCTCTTTGGGGTGACGCGCCCCGGCAAAGACAATTGCGCCGGGACTATAGGCAGGAGGGGCGGCTGCGCAAGAGCAAGAGGCGGCGCGGGGAACGTCGCTTACCGGTTGTTAAGGCAATCGCCGATCGTGATTCCCGTGACCCGGAGAGGTCATGCATCTCCAGGACGAGTGAAGTTTTGCGTCTCAGGGACCGGCCCCACACAAAAAGGGGACCGGTCCCACCTGGTTTTCCCGGAACCCGCATCGCGCTCCATCTTCGTTCTTCCGACAACCGGCGAGTTTGAAGGAGCGAGCCATGCCCTACTGACCGATGCCGAGCTGCCCCCGGCTGAAGGACAATCTGCCTCCCCACGCGCAAGACATCTATCGCGAGGCGTTCAACAGCGCTTTTGAGGAATACCAGGACGCCTCCAAGCGGTCGCGGAAACGAATCCGCAGGAAGAGGTCGCTCATAAGGTCGCCTGGGCGGCGGTGAAGCAGAAATACGAGAAGGTCGGCGATCAATGGCGGGCTAGGGACCAACCCGCGCTCTTCAAGCGTTACGCCCAGCCAGCAGCCAATAGACGAAGCTGCCGACGATAGCCGGCAGCGGCGAAGATGGTCGCGTACTGGCCTGGCCGGGATGGCGGGGAGCTGATCGCCCCGCGGCGAGGCGAGAATAGGGATCGCGGCCATCGCCGCGCCGCCGGCAAGCACGTAGTACCATCCAGGAGCGGGATGCGGAGCGCCTCGCCGGCGACTGCCGCGATGGCTGCCGGCAGAACGGTGAGCGCCGGCGTCACGGTGCCCACGAACAGCACCATGCCGAACACCGATGCCGCGCCATGGCGAAGCATCGGGTCGTGGGGTGCCGCCGCGCGAAGCTCATCGCCGACCCAGGCCGCGCCAAGCATGAACAACACGCCGAGCGCCACCGTCACGGCGAAGACGAACACGAATCAACCGCCCACAGGGCGTGGAGGATGGTGCGGGTGATCATGGCTCGGCTCGTGCGACAAGGTCTCGCGCTGCGTGAGCCTGCACTCATAAGACGAGACTCTCCGGCGACAGGGGACAAGATCATGGGCGACATCGAGTTTTGGTACGAATTCGGCAGCACCTATTCCTATCCAGCGGTCATGCGCATCGAGAAGCTGGCGGCGCAGGCGGGTGTGGAGTTGCGCTGGCGGCCTTTCCTGCTCGGGCCGATCTTCCAGACGCTCGGCTGGAACGATCTGCCGTTCAACATCCTTCGCCGCCGTAGGGCCGCTATATGTGGCGCGACCTGACCCGGATTTGCGAAGCCGAAGGGATTCCGCCTCAAGCTGCCGCCGGCGCGCAGCTGGCAGTCGGCGCGTGCAGCGCCGGGTGGGGGCCAGGGACAGTTACGGTACGCGCTGTCCCCTCACCCTTCCTGCCATGCGACTTGCGTAGGCTACGCCGCGCAAGATCGCGGCGGAAAGCCCTCTCCGCACAGGGGAGAGGAGGGCTGTCGAGATCACCGCCGTCACCGCTCGCTCGCCCTGTTGCTTGACGCTCGCGCTCTTCAGCCGTCCGCAGGCGGCCAGCGATGTCGCGGCCTCGCGGAGAACGCACCGGGCTCGCATAGCCTGCGCGATTCACCACCTCGCGCGAATTTCTTCGATCTGCTCCCAGTCCGGAGCATTCGTAAGGCGCGCCGGGCCAGGGATTGAACGGGATCAGATTGATCTTGGCCGGGATGCCTGGCGAGCAGCCGCACCAGCTCCTTGGCGTCGGCGATGGAGTCGTTCACGCCCTTCAGCATCACATATTCGAAGGTGATGCGCTTGGCGTTGGAGAGGCCGGGATAGGCGCGGCAGGCGTCGAGCAGATCCTTGATCGGCCATTTTCTGTTGATGCGGCACCAGCTGGTCGCGCAGCTCGTCGCGCACGGCGTGCAGCGAGATGGCGAGCATGGTGCCGATCTCCTCGCCGGCCAGCGCGGAATCTCCGGCACGACGCCCGAGGTCGACAGCGTGATGCGGCGCTTGAGATGGCGAGACCCTCGCCATCGGCGGCGATCAGCCAGCGCGTCGCGCACATTGTCGAAATTGTAGAGCGGCTCGCCCATGCCCATCAGCACGACATTGGTGATCGTGCCGCTCGGTGTCGGCGGATGCCGCGCGCGTCTTCGGGCGACTCGCACCCGGCCAATCGCCGAGGCCGGTCGCGCGCCACCATGATCTGGCCGACGATCTCGCCGGCGGTCAGATTGCGCACCAGCCTCTGCGTGCCGGTATGGCAGAAGCTGCAGGTGAGCGTGCAGCCGACCTGGCTCGAGATGCAGAGCGTGCCGCGGTCCTCTTCAGGGATGTAGACGGTCTCAACCTCCTTGCCGTCGTCGCAAGCCGAAGCAGCCATTTGCGCGTGCCGTCGGACGACACCTGCTCGGTGACGATCTCGGGTCGGGCGAGGGTGAAGCTCGACCGAGCTCGGCGCGGAACTCCTCTGGCGATGTCGGTCATGCGGCAAAAGTCGGTGGCGCCTTGCACATAGAGCCAGTTCCACAGCTGGCCGCACGCGCATGCGCGACTGGCGCTCCGGCACCCAAGCTCTACGAGGCGCGGCAAGGCCCTCGCGATCCTGCCCAATCAGGGTCTGGCGGCGATCCGCCTGGATGGCGTGGAGGTTATCGGCAAGGATCATAGCGTGACATGATCTATCGGGTCGACCAGGGCAATCGCCCGCTCTCCCCGTCATATCATGCAAGGCTGGCGCTTTGCCAAGGGCGCCAGCGCCCGAAAATCCAGAGATCCCGATGCGTAAGGAAAGTTCAGTTGCCGTCGCCGTCGCTGTCCCATTTGACCGCGCCGCATGAAGGGCGACGCTAGCCCTGTTCATTGGCGCACCACGACGGGAGGTGACGCCACCTAGCGCGGCGTTAACTTGAGCATTCCTTGGCGATGCGGGCGAGCGCGTCGCTCTGCCGTCAAGCGAGTAGACGTCGCTGGTTGCGGTGCCGCGGGCAGACTTTGCCGTCGATCTTCATGGTGCTGGCTTTTTTCATAGCCTGATCAGTTTGGTCTCGGCGTCCGTCTTCTCGACGAAAGCGCCCTCGTCCTTGGTGAACAGGTCGGAATTTGGCGTGCCCACGGTAAGGGTGGCCTTGGCGCCGTCGCCGAAGGGATAGCCCATCTTCACGCTCACCTCGTTGGCGACGTTGTCGGCGGGGCCACCGCGAGATATAGAAGTAAACCGGCCCGCGCTCGATCTTCTTGGGGTCATCTGTTTCGGCTGGGATACGGCAAAGCAGACCTTTAGCGTGCCTGACGCGGCGGCATAGGCCGACCACTCTTCCGAATTTTTCCTAGGAGCGTTGCGTCCGCCCAAGCTGGCGTGCAGCCTAGCGCGGCGATAAGGCAGAGCTCGAACGGCTTCGGCGCATTTCCCCGTCCCGATCTGTCGTGAGCGGAGGAAAGCATACATATTTGAGCCTCTTCGGCCAGGAGAGGCGTCAAATCAGCCTCTTTCGGCGGCGCGGGACCGCCTTGCACGTGCTCGGTGACCGGCCCGGGAGGCTACCGCCCGCCACCGGCCGGCTGGCGAAGCGGCCGAGGCTGCGCAACCGATCGTACATGACGATGGCCCCGGCGGTGGCGACATTGAGCGAGAAGGCGGTCGGAATGCGGACGAGATGATGGCAGCGGGCGATCACGCCGGCGCTGAGCACGCCTCGTTCGGGCCCGAGCACACCAGGCTGCCTGCAACGGGTGGGGGAAGGCCGGCAGCTCGACCGCCTCGTCGAGAAGCTCAATGCCGACCAGCCTGCAGCCGCGCGGCAGGCGAAGCTCGTCGACGCTTTGCCAATGATAGAGGGGAAGGTGCGAGGAGGCCCTCGATGTGTCGCGCGATGGTGTCCATGACGCGCGGATCGGCGCCGATGGTGAAGGCGAAGCTTGGCGCCGAAGGCGTGGGCCGAGCGAAGCAGATTGCCGGAGATTGACGGCCTTCGAGACGCCCTCGATGCCGATGGCGAAAAACCGCGCGGGCTTTGCTGGCGGGGATTTCACGGCGCGTTTATGCCATAAGCGGCGGCTTGGCGGGGTAGGCGAGCGAAGGCAAGGAAACAGCCATGCGCGTGGCGCAGTTCAGCGAGTTCGGCGGACCGGATAAGCTTTCGCATCGAAGAGATCCCGGATCCGACGCCAGCAGAGGGGAGATCGTCATCCGCGTGGCGGCGGTGGGCTCAACTTCTTCGATACGCTTCCAACTGCGCAACCGCTATCAGGTGACCCCGACGCTGCCCCATTCGCCCGGCGGGAGGTGGCTGGAACCGTTGAAGCCTTGGGGCCCGGCGTTTCAGGGCTTGCCCCGGGGCAAAGGGTGCTGGCCTCGATCGGGGGCAATGGCTGCCGCGAGAAGGTGACGATCAGAAGCAAGCAACGCCGTGCCGATCCCCGATGGGGTCAGCGACGAGGCCGCAAGCCGGGATTCCGGTGACCTACGGCACGGCGCTCTTCGGGCTCAAGGATCGCGGGCGGCTGAAGCCCGGCGAGACCGTCGCTGTGCTTGGGCCGCCGGCGGCGCTGGCCTTGCGGCTCGTCGAGATCGCCAAGCTCATGGGCGGGCGCGTCATCGCCGTCGCCTCCTCGGCCGAGAAGCTTGCCGTCGCCAAGGCCCATGGCGCTGCCGAAGGCATCGACCATCAGACGGACGATCTGAAGCTCAGGCTCAAGGAGCTGACGGGAGGAACCGGCGTCGATGTGCTCTACGATTGCGTCGGTGGCCCCCACGCCGAGCCAGCATTACGGGCCGTGGCGTGGAGGGACGCCATCTCGTGGTCGGCTTCGCCACCGGCGAAACTCCACGCTTTCCGCTCAACATCGTGATGCTCAAAGGCTGCTCCGTGGTCGGCGTGTTGCTGAGCGGCTTCGTCGCGCGCCATCCGGACCGGCACCGGGCGAATTTGGTCGAGCTGCTCGAATGGTGCCGCGAGGGGAAGATCGTGCCGCATATCCACGGCGTGTTCCCGCTTGCGGAGACGGCCAAGGCGCTTCGGCCTCATCGAGGCGCAAGTGGTCACCGGCAAGGTGATCGTCAACCCGCAACTCTAAAGGTCGGTTTGCGACCCTCGGCGTCCTTCACCCCACCCGGCTCGGCTTTGGCCGAGCCACCCTTCCCATCAAGGGGAGGGATGGAGACTGTGTTGGCGCCTCAGCAGTGCTCTATACCTCCCTCGGGGGACGGCCGCAATCGCGCTCAAGCAGCGAAGCGTTAGCGCAAATCCATTGCGCGCCGGGTGGGGATCAGCAATCTGTGGCGACGAACGTTCGTCAGGTGGTCTCCGGCAGCCTTTGTCCAGCGCCGCGGCGGCTGCGCGCGGCGGTGGGTCGGCGCGATATGCGCCGAGACGAGGCGCAAGCAATCGCCGGTGAACAGAGCTGCGTCGTCGGCGAGCCGAGCCCGGCGATGACGTCGGGAAGGAAATCGAAGGGCAGGATGAAATAGGCGATGGCTGCGAGCAGCATGCCGCGGACGCGCATCGGCGTCGCCGGGTCGAGCGCGCAGTAATAGCCTGGCGACGATGTCCTCGACGAACGGAACTTGGCCAGCGAAGCGCCTCAGCTTCGACCAGAAATCGGCGCGCGCACGCTTCTCCCACTCGGCGAATTTGCGCGCAAGGAAATCTCCCTGCCGAGAGCCGCATTGCGGAGGTCGCTCGCATTGGTCGAAAGCCATCATTGGTCGTATCCTCGCCAGGTACGAAGAAGCCAAAACGCCCCCAATGACATAAGGATGGCGCGGGCGCTCCGCGCGAAGTCAGACTCATGGGCGCCGGATGGGGCCATCTGCGTCTTGTCACGGCGGCGTCCTCACGCGAAGCGGAGCCGGTCATGGCTGCCACCCGCATCCTCTTCGTCTGTCTCGGCAACATCTGCCGCTCGCCGATGGCCGAAGGCGTGTTCCGCCGCGTGGCCGGAGGAGGAGGGGCTGATCGACCGCTTCGAGATCGATCCGGCGGGGCTTGGCGATTGGCATATCGGCCAGGCCCCGGATCATCGCGCCCAGAAGGCGGCGCGGTCCCGTGGCGTTGACATCTCCAGCCAGTCGCGCAAGGCAAGTGGTGTATGAGGATTTCGAGCGGTTCGACCTTGTGCTCGCCATGGACGGCTCCAACCTTGCCGAGCTCAAGGCCCGCGCGCCGCATGAAGCGCGCGGCAAGATCCGATCCTTCTGATTTCGCGCCGCAGGTCGGGACAAAGGATGTGCCCGATCCCTTCTTCGGCGGCGCCGAGGGCTTCGATCACGGTGCTCGACCTGATCGAGGCTGCCTCGCGCGGCCTCCTCGCCTCGCTCACCGGCAAGGAAAAGGTGCGGGCGAAACGCGGCGCCTAGACGGCGAGCGGGTAGGCGGCTTCAACCACATAGGGGCCGCCGCCGACGCGGAAGCGCGCGAGGAGAACAGCACGAAGCGGGTCACCTCGAAGGGCTCGCTCGGCGAACCCGCCCTGGCGCTCGAGATAGGTGGCGACGGATTCAGAGCTCGTGCCTCTGAGCGCGCCACGGTGACGTGGGCGATAGCGTTACGGGCTCTGGCGGCAGGCCGGCGTGGCGCGCGCGCGCGCTCATGCGCCCGCTGCGAGGACTTCCAAGCCGCGTTGCTCGGGGCGATGCTGGCGAAGATCGCCCGGGCTTCCTGCCGCCAAAACTGCCAAGCATATCGAGTCCGGAGCTCGATGGCGGGGCGGCGATGTCTCCAAGCCTGTGCGCGAAGTCGCGCGCCGTGGTGCCGTCGACGTCGCCGAGGAAGCGCAGCGTCACATGGTGGTTCTCTGGGATCGATCCAGCGCGGCGCCGTTGAGGCCCGCCCGCACGAGGGTCAGCCGGCGCGCCACGGCAGCTGGTATCTCGATCCTCGGAAAAACAGCCTCGGCATTCCGCGGGTCCTCGGCGAAGGCTTAAGGGCAGGGATTGGGATAGGTGAGGTGAAGTTGCTCGATATCTTGATTACTGCTCGGACAATCTGAGCAGGCAACCCCTCAATATCGGTTTTTAACTGGGCGAGTCGGTCGCGCCAATGATGGTTGACGTGACGAAAGGCCGCGAAGCGGTGAAGGCAAGCGCCATTGTGCGCAGGGTCGATGGGCTGCGCGCGAGCGCAACATAGGCCGCAGATGGCGCGAGTGGGGCCATTGCCCATCTCTGTAGCGGCCCAGCCGGTCGAACAACCTTTGCGCGAGCCTTCAGGAAGCGCGCCCCTCATATTTGCCGGTGAGGTAGCCCTGGCCGAGCGGCGAATAGGCGAGCAGGCTCACCTGCCTCGCGATAGAAGATCTCGGCGAGCCCGGTCTCGAAGGGAGCGATTGACGAGGTTGTAGGCGTTCTGGATCGAGACGATGCGTGGGAGCGAAAGGATTTTTGGCCACTTGAGAAAGCTCATCACGCCCCACGGCGTCTCGTTGGACAGGCCGACGAACCTGACCTTGCCTTGTCCACGAATTCGCCGAGCACGCCGAGGATGTCCTCGATCGAATGGCTTTCGCCCTCCTTGTGTACATAGTCGAGGCCTTCGAAGATGCGCATGGGCCGGTCAGGCCAGTGAAGCTGGTAGAGATCGATATGATCGGTGTTGAGCCGCTTGAGGCTCCCGTGCAGACGCCTCGATGAGCTGGGCGCGGCTTTGCCGACCGGGTGAGAACCGTCCTTGCGCAGCCAGTTCATCTTGGTGCGGCCGATCGCCTTGGTCGCCAGCATGACCTTGTCGCGGGCCTTTCGCGAGGACAGGCCAGCTGCCGATGATGGACTTCGGTGCGCCCTTGCGTCTCGGGCTTGGGCTGGAACAGGGTAGATCTCGGCCGCGCATCGAACATGGTGATGCCGCGATCGAGCGCATAGTCCATCTGCGCGTGGCCGTCGGCTTCCGTGTTCTGCTCGCCGTAGGTCATAGTGCCGAGTGCAGATGGCGCTCGACCTTCTGACGCCGCTGCGGCCAAGCTCGCGTACTCCATGCCCCCACCTATTGGTGGCGCGCCTCTTGGGCGACCGCTTCGAGATACCGCCCGTAATAGGTGTTCTTCAACGACGCCGCGATCCGCAACAACTGCTCGGCGTCGATGAAGCCGCTGCGATAGGCGATCTCCTCGATGCAGGCGATCATCCAGCCTTGGCGCTGCTCGATGGTGCGCGTCAACTCGGCGGCATCGAGAGATGGAGTCGGGCGTGCCGGTGTGTCGAGCCAGGCGAAGCCGCGCCCCATACGCTCGCAGGCTAACTCGCCAAGCGCGAGATAGCGAGATTGACAGTCGGTGATCTCGAGCTCGCCGCGCGGCGACGGCTTCAGCGTATGCGCGCGATGTCGAGCACGCGCTGTTGTCGTAGAATAGAGACCGGTCACCGCCCAATCGGGATCTCGGCGAGACTGCTGGCTTCTCCTGATTGACACCACCGGTTTGCCGGTCATCGTCGAACTCGACGACGCCATAGCGCTCGGGATCGTTCACCTGATAGGCGAAGCACGGTGCAGCCCGAGGTCGCGCCATGGCCCGCTGCAGCATCGTGCCGTCAAGCCGCGTGCCGTAGAACATGTTGTCGCCGAGGACGAGCGCGCGACGGGGTCGCTGCCGATGAACTCGCGGCCGATGAGTGAAGGCCTCGGCGATTCCTCGCGGCTTCGGCTGCGCCGCATACGAGACGCATCATGCCAGATGCGGCCGCCGTCGCCAAGCAGACGCGCGGAAGCGAGTCCTGGTCCTCCGGCGTCGACTCGATCAGCAAGACATCCGCGGATGCCGGCGAGCATCAGCACCGACAGGCGGATAGTAGATCATCGGCTTGTCGTAGAGCGGCCAGCAGCTGCTTGCTGAGATGGCGATGTGTGATGGGATAGCAGCCGCGCCTGAACCGCCGGCGAGGATGATGCCTTTCATGCACGCTTCTCCCCGTCTCGAGCAGCCGCTCGAGCGTCGCGATGAGACTGGCGCGGAGCGGCCGAGGCCTTAATGCCGAAGGTGCGTCCCGAGCTTGCCGTGTCGAGCACCGAATAAGCGGGCCTGTGGTGCGGCCGTGGCGTCGACGGTCGGCGATCGTGGGCTGACTTTCGGGACTTTGCGCCGAACCTCGCCGCCCCGCGAAGATCGTGGTGGCGAAGCCGTACCAGGTGACCGTGTCGGCGCCGGCATAATGAAGTGCCCCAGCCGGAAAAGCCGGCCCCTGATGCCGTGCCGCCAGGGTCAGGATCTGCGCCGCGGCGAGATCTTCGCGTCGAGGTCGGACAGCCAGTCTGATCGTCGACGACACGAAGTTCTCGCGCTCGGCGCCAAGCCCTGAGCATGGTCTTGACGAAGTTCGTTCCGAACGGGCCATAGACCCAGGCGGTGCGCAAGGATGAGGTGCCGGTCACGTGGCGACTTCTCACGGCGCGCTCGCCGCGGCCTCTCGCTTTGCTTGTTGCATAGCTTCCCTTGCGGATTGACCTTTGTCGTCTTCCTGGTAGGGGACGCGGGCTCGAACCGGCCGAACACGTAGTCGGTCGAGAGGTGAACGAGCGGGATCCTGGCTTTGGCCTCGCGGCCTCCGCGACCACCGAAGCGCCGTCGCGGTTGACGGCTTAAGGCGCGCATCGCGCTCTCGGCCTTGTCGACGGCGGTGTAGGCCGCGGCGTTGACGATGGCATGATCGGCGAATGATGCGGCGATTGCGTCGCCGACCGTGCGCCAGCGCGTCGCAAATGTCGGCCTCTTCGTGCGTCAGGCCGACCGGGTCATGACCGGTCGCGGAGGCCATCTCGATCAGAATGGCATCCAACCTGGCCGCGTCCGCCGAACACCATGATCCTCGATCCCACGGCAGCGCCTTCCGTTAAGCGCGCGCCATCTCTACGAGAGGCGCTTCGGCGTGCGGGGGCGGCATACCTTCTCATCGAAGGTTTCTAGCCGGGCGAAGAACGCGCGATCCACAGCTGCCACAGAACAAAGGCCAGGACGGTCAGGAGCGCAATAATCCCAGCAATACGTAACTGAACGAAGCGTCACT
>ERZ1370068.872-contig-10799_pt1 | contig 35074 bp, 37 predicted proteins | sample MGYA00561227_ERZ1370068 | MGnify/ENA primary metagenome ERZ1370068 (study PRJEB38410, sample SAMEA6850437) | metagenome | study: Metagenomic assessment of the ecological functions of the soil: analysis of the soil microbiota associated with the...
TTTGCTTCGTTTCGTTGCATGACGCTGGCGGGCATCGATCACGTGCTCCGCCTCGGCGTCGGCGACGCGGTGGTGTCCGTGTTCGACGGCCGCAAGCCGCGGAGTTCCTCGCGCGCGTCACCGCCGCGATCCGCCGCCGCGGAAGCGAACGTCTGGTTAGATCTCGCGCCTTCGATCCGCCCGCCGAGCCGGCCCGTTGCCGCTTCACGCTCGTCAGCAAAAGCCGTGCTCAAGGGCGTGAAGCGATGGGCGACGTCGTCCGCGATGCCGTGATGCTCGGCGCTGCCGCGCAGCCCATCGTCACCGCCCGCACCGAGGTCACCGTCTCCGCGCTGATCAAAGGCGCGCGCGTCGAACGGTGGCACCGCGTGGCGCTCGCGTCGGTCAAGCAGTCGCGCCGCGCTACCGTCCCCGGGGATCCCGCACGCCGCTCCGCTCGGACGTATCTCGACGAACCTGGCCGCGGCGCTCCGGCTGATGCTGGTCGAGCCGAGCGCGTCGCTCAAAGCCGAGCCGCTCTTCCGTGCTGCTGCGGCGCCCCGACGCGCCGACGCGGTGGAAGCGCTCGTCGGACCCGAAGGCGGATGGACGGATCGGGAATGCGCCGCCGCCGCGCGCGCGGCATGCGGCTCGTGACGCTCGGCCGGCGCACGCTGCGCGCTCGACGCGGTTCTCGCTCGCGCATCAGCGTCCTGCAGTTTCTGTGGGACGACTTATAGGATTCGGACCGGATTCGTCAGCGCAGGTTCACCCGGAGAGTCCTGCGTCTTCTGGTCGCCATCGCCGAGCGAGACGCGTCGTCGCCGGGCCGATGCTGTCAGCTGGATGCGAGAATGCGCGGCCTCCGAACCATGTGCGCCCTGCACGGCCGGATCGACCATCGCCGTATGTAGTCGCCTCGGCGGCATGCCCCTTGATCTGGCCTGCCGCCGTTCCTGATCGGGGCCGCTGCGCCGTCATGATGTGCTGCTGACTGCGCGGCCGCCATGAAGCCTGATCGTTGGTGGGCGACCGCCGTGGCTTTACCGTTCGTGATGAGCCGCGTGGTCGACCTGGCGTTGCCCAGATCCTCGGCCGTGACCTGCACGCCGCCGGATATCTGCGCAGCGGTGCCGTCGCAAGTGCCGAGCCGTCACGTCGGCGAGCTTCCCTGCCCGCCAGTGCAGGTCGACGGCGAGGCGTCGATCGTCTCGCGGCCGCTGATCGTCACCGATTTCTCGGGCGTCCAGCCGCGCGCCGCCGCTCCTCGCCCGGATATAGTGCGGGCCGCCGGCACGCCGTCCACCGTGGACGCGCCCGATCGCTGCTTCTCTCGACGCGCGCGCCGCCGCTGCGTTACGATGCCGATGTCGTGCCGGGATCCGCCGCTCTGCGCCGCGGCGCACGCACCTGCGTCAGCTCAACGGCGCTGCTGCGTGGCGCATCAGGAACGCAATCGCCGTGCCTGGTAATCGATCGCGCCCGGCGCCAGCGCGGCGACGCCCGGATCCGCGACGTCGGCGCCGACCGTCAGCGGCCGCTGCGCGTGCCACGCGCTGATCGCTGCCGGTGCCGCGCGCGCACAGCGTAGTTGCGGCCCGGCGTGGCACGTTAGTGCCATCTGGCAATGACAGCGAGCCCGTCCTCACCCGATGCGGCGTGCCGGTGGTCGTAGCCCAGCTGCCCGCGTCCGCCGCCGGCGGCTTTCTTCCGGCGCCAGCGCGACGGTGATGCCTGAAACGTCACGGGCGTGGCGTCGCCGTTCAGCACGCGCCCGGGCTGATGCGCGCAGGTGCGCGCGCACCACGGCTGAAGCCCGAACGTGATGTCGAGCAGGTGCAAACTGGCACGAATGCCGAGCGCGTGATCGGCCTGGCTTCGTTGGCCGATGCGACGCCCGGGGTAGAACGTCGACGCGTATGCGACCGGCTCATCGTCGCCCCCGCCCGGCCAGGAGCACCGCGGCGTCCACCGCTGGCCAGCAGCCGCCGCCGCCTTTACACCGCACCGCACCGCCGCCCACGCGCCGCCGCCACTTCCCGCCACGCCGCCCGGACCGCGGCCACGGCGCGTCACCTCCCGCCCCAGGTCGATTCCACCCGGGCAGACCGAATCCACCCAGGCCGACAGAGCCGCACGCGCGAATCGCGGTCGCGTAATGATCGCCCAGAAAGCAGGCCCCACGCACGTGCTGCGCCCGTGGTCCGCGTCACCGCATTTGGCCGGCGCGAGCCGCCGATCGCCCTGTGAGTAACTGATAACGCATCACCCGGTCAAGTGGCGCCGGCCATCGGCTCGCCGTCCTCGTCGAGGATGCGTCCCGAGATGGCGCCGCCGCGCGTGGAAGATTGAAGTCGATGTTCTTCACCTGCCTGGCCCGTCGGCGAGCTGCAGCGGTGTGTACCGGCCTGGAGCGGCCGGCGCTGCCGTGCGCTGAGCGCGATGAAACCGGTTTCGGCACCGCCACGGTGTAGCGGCCCCGGCAGCGGCAGCTCGCTCGACCGCAAGGCGCGCCGATTGTCGTCGGTCATCACGCCGCGGCCGCCCGGCGGCTCAGCCCCGGTGACCATCACGCCGCGCCCGCTTTGACCGGCTTGCCGGTGTCGGCCGCGACGACGTGGCCGGCGATGGGGCCAGTGGCGGAACCGCGCAGCGAGTGAGCCTTCTGCGCCACGGAAGGCGTTCATATCGCTGCGGCGGCTGCTGCCGGCTGCGCGCGGCCCGCCGTCTGGGGCCTGGGCCGCAGCGGTCGCGCCTGCAGCTGCAGGCGGCGGGGGCGGCTGAGACGAGTGCGGCGCGTGCGCATTGCTGCTCTTATTAGACGTTACGAGTCATCCCGGCATTGGGAGCTGGGTCGCCCCGATTTTTTACTACACTCGCGGTGGAGGCTGGGGCGCGAGGCCGGCCATCCGATCCTCTTCCTGCTCCCACTTCTGCGCCATGCCCGCAGAACGCCGCCGCGGGTCGTCGCGACTCGGTAGTGGCGAGCAGGCCGTAGCTCACGATCAGCGTCCCGCCCCGGGCGGACATTCGCGCGAGCGGCCGGCGCCGCGGACGAGCAGCGCGCCGGTGAGGTTCGCGGTCACGACGTCGGCCGTGCGGCTGCCGCTGGCACGCCAGATCGTCGACGCGCGAAGGTGACGCTGCCGGATGGCCGGGTTGAGCGCCAGATTCTCGTGCGCGCGATTGAAGCGCGTCCGGATCGTGGTCGATGCCCAGCGCCGCGCGCGCCGCAGCAGGCTCGCCGCGGCAATGCGCCAGCACGCCGGATCCGGTGCCGACGTCGAGGCACGAACGCGTCCCGGCAGGTCGATCGTCTGCAGCGCCGCCGAGGCACAACCGCGTCGTCGCGTGATGGCCGGTGCCGAAGCCCATCGACGGCTGGATCCCACGAGGTCGGGCTGAGGCGGGACTCGGCATGGATTCGGGACTGGGCCGGATCGGGACTCAGGGACTCGAGATTCGGGATTCGGAGGCTCGGGTAGATCGTGATGCGGCCGACGGTGATCGGCTGCAGGTTCTCCTGCGATCGGCGCGCCCAGTCTTCGTCGTCGAGCACGTCGATCGCGGCGGACGTCGAGCCGCGGCGCGAGCGCCGGCCGCGCGCGCATCGCGCGCGTGCGTCGTCGGCGAAGAAGAAGACGCGAACGCGCGGTCGCGCTCTTCGATCGCGGTCGGCGAGAAGTCGTCGATCGCAGCCAGAACAGATCGCGGCGTCGGCTGCGCGACGTCGACGTAGCCGAGTGCGCTTCAGTGTCACAATCTTACCCGAACATGTCCTTGACGCGATCGAACAGGTTGCGCTCGTCCTGCTCGTCGTCGCGCGGCGCGCGGCTCGAACTTCTCCTTCGGCAGCGCCTTGGCGAGCTGCTCGAGCAGCTGCCGCTGCTCCTTGGTCAGCTTCTTCGGCGTCTGCACCTGCACGGTCGCGAACAGATCGCCGCGGCCGCGGCCGTTCACGTCCGGCATGCCCTTGCCGCGCAGCCGCAGCGTCGTGCCGGTCTGCGTGCCCTCCGGCACCTTGACGCGTCTCGGTGCCGTCGAGCGTCGGCACCTGGATCTCGCCGCCGAGCGCCAGCGGTCGTGAAGTTCACCGGGATCTCGCAGAACAGGTTCATGCCGTCGCGCCGGAAGAACTCGTGCTCCTGCACGTGGACGACGACGTAGAGGTGGCCGGCCGGGCCGCCGCCGGCTGCCGGCTTCGCCTTCGCCCTGCAGCCGCAGCTGCTGGCCGGTGGCGATGCCCGGCGGGAATCTTGACCGTGATCTTGCGCTCGCGCGCGACGCGGCCCGCGCCGCGGCACGTCGTGGCACGGCTTGCGTGATGACTCGTGCCGGCGCCGCGGCACTGCGGGCACGTGCGCGCGACGGTGAAGAAGCCCTGCTGGAAGCGGACCTGGCCCTGGCCGCGGCACTGCGGGCAGGTGCGTCGGCGTCGATGCCGGGCGCCGCGCCCGAGCCGCTGCAGGTCTCGCAGGTCTCCTGGCGCGGAATCTGGATCGTCGTCTCGGCGCCGCTGCGCCGATTCCTCGAACGTGATCTCGAGGTCGTAGCGCAGGTCGGCGCCGCGCTGCGGGCCGCCGCGCCGGCGGCCGCCGCCGAACAGATCGCCGAAGCCGAACATGTCGCCGAGGATGTCGCCGAAGATGTCGCCGAACTCGGCGAAGACGCGACGGATCGAAGCCGGCGCCGCCGCCGGCCGCGGAGCTCACGCCGGCGTGGCCGAAGCGGTCGTAGAGGCTGCGCTTCTCGGCGTCGGCGAGGATCGCGTACGCCTCGGCGCGCTTCCTTGAACTTCTCTTCGGCGGCCTTGTCGCCCGGATTGCGATCCGGGTGATACTTCATCGCCAGCTTGCGGTACGCGCTCTTGATCTCGATCGTCGGTCGCCGTCCGCGGCGACGCCGAGGACTTCGTAGTAGTCGCGCTTGCTCACGCCTTCGCCACCTTCACCATCGCCGGCCGCAGCAGCCGATCGCCGATCATGTAGCCCGCGCCGCAGCTCGCCGATCACTTCGCCTTCGCGATGCTCGGGGCTGGCCTCGTGGATCACGGCCTGATGCAGGTTCGGGATCGAAATCGGCGCCGAGCGCCTCGATCGGCCTGCACGCCGCGCTTGCGCAGCAGGTCGTGCAGCTTGGCGTGGATCAGCTCGACGCCCTTGCGGTACGCGCCGCGCTCGTCGCCGGCGTCGACCGTCAGCGCGCGATCGAAATCGTCGACGACGAGCAGCAGCTCCAGCAGCAGATCGACGACCGCCTGATCGGCCTGCTCGCGGCGCTCGCGCTCGATGCGCTTGCGGTAGTTGTCGAACTCGGCGGTCTTGCGCAGCCAGGCGGTCGTAGTAGTCGTCGCGCTCGCGCTGCAGGTCGGCCGCTCGATCGGTCGGCGCGTCGGCGCCGGCGTCCGTCGGTCGTCGGCCTGATCAGCATCGGTCAGCCGGCTCGGCATCGGCTCGGCCGGCTCGATCAGCGAGTTCTGTCAGCCATGATGCATGCTCTAGTTCGGATCGCGCAGCACGCGCGACACGGCCTGCGCCGCGCCGTCGACGACGGCGATCGCGCGCGAGTAGCGCATGCGCGTCGGGCCGATGACGCCGATCGTGCCGATGCCCGACGCCGTCGTCGTAGGTCGAGGCGACGAGGCTGAACGAGCCGCAGGTTCGGATCGAGATGCTCGGCGCCGATGACGACCGTCAGGCCCGGGCCGTCGATGTATTCGTTCAGCAGCCGCACGCAGCCGCTGCTTCTCCTCGATCATCTGCAGCAGCGCCTGCAGCGTGCTCGAGCGTCAGCCCGTGCGCGTCGTCGAGCAGCGACGCGGCGCCGTCGACGTACAGCATGCGCTCGTCGGGCAGATCGGAGAACGTCGACGTCGCCAGCCGCATCGCGCGCGCGCAGCAGCGCGTCGTAGAGCAGCCGCTCCTCGTTGATCCGCTCGAGCACCGCCTCGCGCGCGCGGTGCAGCGGCAGGCCGGAGAACTCGGCGTTCAGGTAGTTGGCCGCCTGGCGCAGATCGTCGGCGCTCGAGCGGCTCGCCGACGTCGATGACTTTCTGAATCACGTGGCCGCCGCGCGCGACGATGACGACGAGCACGCGCGCCGCGCTGAGCGGCACGAACTCGACGCGATCGAACACCGCCGCCTCGTGCGCCGGCCGGAGCGCGAAGCCGACGCTGCCGCGACGCCTGCGAGACGCACGTGCGACGACCTGCGACAGCAGCGAGTCGAGCAGCGCGCCGGCCGTCGCGCCGCAGCCGCGCTTCGACCGCGCTCGCCGGTCGCGGTCGAGCGCTTCGACTCGAGCAGCAGGTCGACGTAGAAGCGGTAGCCGCGATCGGTCGGGATGCGGCCGGCCGAGGTGTGCGGCTGCTGGACGAAGCCCTCTTCTTCGAGCCGCGCCAGGATGCTGCGCACGGTCGCCGACGACACGCCGAGCCCGGCCGCGGTCACCAGCAGCGACGAGGCGACCGGCTCGCCGGACGCGATGTACTCGCGCACCAGCGCCGCGAGCACCCGCTTCGACCGATCTGCGGCGTCTTGTGTCATCTTAGTGCGCTTAGCAGTCACTGGCGATGACTGCTAAGTCGATTATACAACAGCGCGTCTGACGCCGAACGCTCGCACTGCCGGCGCAGCTCGCCAGCTGCGCGCGGCTCTGCGCGCCTCGCGCGGCGATCTCGGCGCGATCGACGCGGACCGGCGCGAACTCGTCGACCAGCACCTCGCCGTCGACGATCGTCGTCCGCACGTCGCTGCCGCGGGCGGCGTAGACCAGCGTCGAGTACGGATCGGGTCCGGGCGCCAGGTGCGGCCGGTCGCGATCGACGACGATCAGGTCGGCGCGCTTGCCCGGCCTCGAGCGATCCGATCTCGTCCTCGAGCCCGAGCGTGCGCGCGCCCGCGCGCGTCGCCATCCACAGCACGTCGCGCGCCGGCAGCGACGCCCGGCTGCTGCGCGCATCGCCTGCAGCACGGCGGCGAGCCGCATCTCCTCGAACATGTCGAGCCGGTTGTTGCACGCGGCGCCGTCGGCGCCGAGCGACACGGTGATGCCGCGCGCGCGCATCTCCGGCACCGGCGCGATGCCCGATCCGAGCTTCAGGTTCGAGCCCGGGCAGTGCATCACCTTGACGTCGTGATCGGCGAGCAGCTGCCTGCTCGCGATCGTCCACCCACACGCAGTGCGCCGCGCACAGGTGCGGCGACGCGAGGCGCAGCGCTCGCGAGGTACTCGATGTTGCGTCAGGCCGCCGGTCAGCTTGCTGGACGATCGCGATCTCGTCGCGCGATTCCGACGCGTGCGTGTGCACGAGCGCGTCGTGCTCGCGCCGACAGGCTGCGCGACCGCCTCGAGCAGCTCGCGCGAGCACGAGACGGCGAAGCGCGGCGCGAACGCCGCGCGCAGGCGGCCGTTCGCCGCGCCGTCCCAGCGCGTGCGGATCGCGACGCTCTCGTCGATCGACGCGCGCGTCTGCTCCTGCAGGCGCGTCGGCACCTGCGCGTCGAAGTCCATCATGCACTTGCCGATCGTCGCGCGCAGGCCGCTCTCGGCGACCGCCTCGAACACCACATCGGTGTCGTGCACGGTCTCCATCGTCAGCACCGCGGTCGTGCCGCTGCAGCAGCAGCTCGGTCGTCGCCAGCCGCGCCGCGGCGCGCAGCGTCGCCGGCGTGTGCGCGGCTTCCATCGGCCACACGCGCGTGCCGCAGCCAGTCCATCAGCGCGCAGATCGTCGGCGTAGCCGCGGAACAGCGTCTGGCAGAGATGGATGTGCGTCTGGATGAAGCCGGGCAGCACGTAGCCGCCGCGCGCGTCGATCGACGCGATCGTGCGGCTCGGCGAGGTTCGGCGCCGATCGCCGCGATGCGGCCGTCGCGGATCGACACGTCGCCCTCGACGACGTCGAGGCGGTCGTTCATCGTGAGGACGATGCCGCCGCGGATGAGGAGCGACATCGACAGTCGATCGAACTGCGTCAGCGCTCGATGCAGACTCTGCGAGTTCAGCTTCGACTGCGCTTGAGCAGCTGGCGGTGTCCAGCGCATCGACGGTCGCGGTCGCGTCTTGCCGTGCTTGACGGCGATCAGCTCCGCGAGGATGCTGACGGCGATCTCCTGCGGCGTGACGGCGCCGATGTCGAGGCCGATCGGCGCGTGGACGCGCTTGCAGCATGCTCGGCCGGCATGCCGTCGGCCGTCGAGCGCGTCGTAGATGCGCGCGACCTTGGCGCGGCTGCCGATCAGGCCCGAGATAGCGCAGGTCGCGCGGCGCCAGCGCGCGCAGCGCCTCGAGATCGTTGGTGTGGCCGCGCGTGACGATGACGACGTAGGCGTGCGGCGGCAGATCGTGCGCGCGCGATCCACGCCGGGATGTCGTCGACGACGATCTCCGCGGCGGTCGGGAAGCGCTCGCGCGTTCGCGAACTTCTCGCGGTCGTCGACGACGTGGACGCGGAAGCCGACCTCGTGCGCGAGCCGCGCGAGGTGAAAGCCGACGTGGCCGGCGCCGATGATGTAGAGCTCGGGCGACGGCTCGATCGGCTCGATGTAGACGTCCATCTGCCCGCCGCAGATCGAGGCCGGTCTCCTGCGCGAAGTCGTCGTCGACAGCTCGTAGTGCACGAGCTGCGGCCGTGCGGCTCGGTGATCGCCTCGCGCGCCTTCCAGAACGCGTCGTTCTCGTAGCAGCCGCCGCCGATCGTGCCGACGATCCGGCCGTCGCCGAAGACGAGCATCTTCGCGCCGACGCGCTGCGGCGTCGAGCCCGTGCGTCGAGACGATCGTCACGAGCGCCGCCGGCTCGCCGCGCTCGAGCGCGTCGGCGACGGCGGCGAAGACTTCCTGGTTCATCTCTGTGCGATTATACGGGGCAGCGATGGGCAGGATGGGCCGGAGCGGCAGGATGGCCAGGTGGGCTGGAGTCGCGGCAGGCATGCGACGCTCCGTGCCATGCCCGCCTGTCCGCCGATCCAGCCTGCCTGCTCAGCGATGCAGCTCGCAGGCCTGCGCGGCTCGGTGCCGGCGATGAACGCTTCGCGGATGACCCGCGGGCAGTCGGGCGTCGCGAGCTTGCCGGTATCGGCGTCGATGTCGACGAAGGCGATGCCGTCGGGCGACGTCGAACGGCACGCTGCGCGTGGCCGGCGAGCGCGCGCGTCATGAACTGCGTCCAGATCGGCAGCGCCGCCTGCGCGCCGCTGAGGCCGAGCGGCTGGTTGTCGTCGAAGCCGACCCAGACCACCGTCAGCAGCTCCGGCGTGAAGCCGACGAACCAGGCGTCGCGCAGATCGTTGGTCGTGCCGGTCTTGCCGGCGGCGTCGAGCGTGAAGCCGGCCGCGCGCGCGCCGGCGCCGGTGCCCTCGTTGAGCACGCTGCGCATCATGTTGGTCACGAGGAACGTCGTGTCCGGCCGCGCGACCGTCGCGCGCGTCGGCTGCGGCGTCTTGCGTGACGTCCTTGCCGCCGCTGCGTGATGCGCAGGATGTGCTGCAGCGGCCGCATCGTGCCGCCGTTCGGGAACAGCGTGTAGGCGGTCGCGATCTCGAGCGGCGTCGCCTCGAACACGCCGAGCGCGATCGACGGATACGGCTTGCGGCGGCGTGCCGACGCCGAGCTTCTTCCAGAGCGCCGCGACGCGATCGTAGCCGGCCGCCTCGCGCGACCTTGATCGTCGCGAGGTTGCGCGAGTGCGCGAGCGCGCGGCGGAGCGTGATCGGGCCGTCGTACTCGTTCTCGTAGTTCTCCGGCGTCCACACCTGATCGTCGAACTCGAACGTCGTCGGCTCGTCGTCGACGATCGACGCCGGCGTGACGTCGGTGCGCCCGTCTGCGCGCGCCTGCTCGAACGCCGGCGAGATAGACGAACGGCTTGAAGACCGATCCCGGCTGCCGGCGCGAGCGCGATCGCGCGGTTGTACTGCGACTGGTTGTAGGAGCGGCCGCCGACCATCGCGAGGATCTCGCCGGTCCGCGGATCGACGGCGATCAGCGCCGCCTCGGCCTGCCCTTGCCGCTTGCGCCGCGCGAGCAGCTCGTCGACGCTGCGTCAGGCCGTCGCGCACGGCGTCCTGCGCGAGCCGCTGCAGGTGCAGGTCGAGCGTCGTGTAGACGTCGACCGCCTGGTCGTCGTCGTCGTCAGGCCGGGATACTGCTCGGTCGAGCGTCTGCGCCGACGTAGTCGACGAAGTACGGCGCCTCGGCTTCGAGCGCGCGCTGCGACGACGCTGAGCGGCTCGTGCGACGCGCGCGTCGGCGGCCTCCGTGCGTGATGAAGCCGGCGTCGGCCATCGCCTGCAGCACGACGTTGCGGCGCTCGCTTGCAGCGCTCCGGGTTGTTGAACGGCGACAGCGCCGACGGCGACTGGATGACGCCGGCGATCGTCGCCGCCTCGGCGAGCGTGACGTTGCTGACGTCCTTGCCGAAGAACAGCCGCGCCGCTTCCGGCACGCCGACGATGGCGAACGATCCGCGCTGGCCGAGCGGCATGTCGTTCAGATACATCTCGAGGATCTCGTCCTTCGACGCGCGCGCGTCGAGCACGAGCGACGACCCAGATCTCGAGCAGCTTGCGCCTGAGCGACTTCGCGCGCGCGCTCCTGCAGCGTCATGCCCGGCGAACTTCGGCAGGAACACGTTGCGCGACGAGCTGCTGCGTGATCGTGCTGCCGCCGGCGAGTACGCGCTGCGCTGCCGCGCAGGTTCGAGAACGACCGCGCCGACGATGCCGATCGGATCGACGCCGGGATGCTCGTAGAACCGGCGATCCTCGATCGCGAGCACCGCCTGCGTCATGCGCGCGGGAATCGCCGACGAGCGCGACCGGCCGCCGCTTCTCGCGCTCGCCGCCGATGAGCGCGGTCAGCACCGGCGCGTCGAGCGTCGAGCCGTTCGCTCGGCTTGCGTGCCGAGCTCGAGGCGCTGCGACGCGGTCGGCGACGCGCGGCGGCGGCGCCTGGCGCGCTGGCGCTTTCGGCGCCGGCGGCGCGCGGCCGCTGGAAGACGACGCGGACCGACCTGGCCCTTGAGCTCCGGCGCGCGCGGCATGATCGCGACCGCGCCGCTGCCGATCGCGAACTCGCCGGGCTTGTCGACGCGTCGCGCGCTGCGCGTAGCCGAGATCGTTCAGCCGATCGACCAGCTGCCGCTCGGTCAGCGACTGGCCGCGCCGCAGCTCGAGCGGCCGCGCGAAGACGCGCGGGCAGCACCGTGTCGCGCTCGCCGTGCAGGCGCGCGTCGATCAGCCGCGCGAAGCGGACGTAGTAGTAGCCGGCGGCGACGACAGACGACGACGCGGGATCGCCAGCGCGAGCGCCGTCGATGCGCACCCAGCGCGCGCCGCCAGATCGCGGCGACGCGATTCGCAGCGACTCTGCGCCAGCTTGTCGCGACGTACTGGCAGCCAGCGTCGACCTCCGAGCCTGAGTCGCTGCGACTCGACAGCGCTCAGATCGTGACAATCCAGTGACGCCCCAGATCGAGCGGCAGCTCCTCGTCCAGCCGATCGACGAGCGCCGGGCCGTACTGGTTCAGGAACGAGACGAAGCCGATCGTGCGCTCCTGCGCGTGGCCGCCGGGGAAGGCGAGCGCGCGCGCGTGCGATGAACTGGCGGCGCAGCGTTTCGTCGCGGCGCTTGGCCGCCTGAATCATCTTGCCGTGCAGCGTCTGCAGGTCGTGCTGCATCCGCCCGAGCGTCGATCGCGCGGCGCCCTCGAGCGTCGGATCGAGCGCCGGCATCGCCGCGATCGACGCGCGCCATCTGCGCGCTCGATCGCGCTGCGCCGCGTCGGCGAACGACTCCTCGACCGCCGGCGGAATCTGCGTCTTCAGCAGCTCGTTCAGCGCCGCTTCGTCCTGCGCCTGCAGCGCCTCGAGCGGCAGCTGTACTTCGTGAGGAACCGCAGCGCGGCCGAATCGAGCGAGCGTCGCCGGTCGCGCGCGGATACATCAGCGGCATCGGCACGCCGAAGTGCTCGTAGACGCCGCGCAGCTGGCCGAGATAGGCGAGCTCGTTCGGCCCGGCGACGTAGCAGATCGGTCGGGAAGAGCGTGTCCTGCACGATCGGGCGCAGCAGCACGTTCGGGCTGAAGCCGGCCGGGCCGCTCGGTCGCCTGCTGCACGAGCGCCGGCGCCGCGAAGCTGCTGATCGCCGACGACGAACGCGCCGTCCTGCTGGCGGATCGGCGCGGCGGCCGCCGTCGAGGTGGAACAGCGCGAGGCTGTCGTCCTGCGCGTGCACCTGCGCGTGATAGCCGCGCGCCGTCAGATCCGAGCCGGCCAGCGCCGCGAGCTTCGACCGTCTGGCCCGGCATCGACAGCTCGCGCGCGAACACGCTGGCTGACGAGCGGCTTCGACGCCGGATCCGACGAGTCGTAGACGATCAGGCCGCGGTCGCCGAGCACCTGCTTCGATCCAGCGCGCCGAACGCGTCGGCCATGCCGACGCCGGGCGCGTAGGCGCGCCGCAGGCTCGCGAGCAGCGACGCGCGTGAACTCGGTCGGCGGCAGCAGCTGCTCGAGCTCGTCGAGCGCCGTCGATGATCGAGTCGTCGAGCGTGACGGTCGCGACCGGCGCCGGTTCGGCGCCGGGCGCGCGGCGGCAGCGACACGCGTGCGCGGCGTCAGCGTCGTCGTCGAACACCGTGCACTGACCGGACTTCCTCCCAGTCGTGATCCTCGGCGTCGATCCAGAAGATCGGCGACGGCCGGCACGTGGTGGTCGCGCGCGACCTGCTCGGCGAGCTTGATGCGCGGTCAGCGCCTTGAGCAGCGTGAACAGCGGGCCGCCGAACAGCCCGGCCTGCTGGCCGGTGACGATCGGCGACCGTGCGGCGATCGGCGAGCTGCCGGCCGGCCTCGATCGCGCGCGCGCGGCGCGCCGCGGCGCTGCTGCTGCGCGGCGATGACGCGCGGCGATCTCGCGCGCGCCGGCGATCGTGCGCCTGCGTCCGCGCGATCGCGTCGGCCCACGCGCGCGCGATCGGCCGGATCGCCGGAAAGAACGGCGCGACCGATCGAAAGTCGTAGCGCGTAGTCGGCGGCGAGCCGCCGGATCCACGGAAAGCGCCGGACGTCGACCGGAATCCGCACGGAAGGCTCGTCTGGGACGAGTTGAAGGCTCGGCTGAGTTGACCTGCACCGGAACGCCTACTGTCTCAAAGCGCCGCGCGGACTGTCAAGCACGCGACGCGCTATTCGATTGATGCAACAGCACTAAGACGCCGATCCGCGAGCGTCGGTTGCGCGATTTCGTGTTACGATGAACCGCCTTCCCGAGGAGTTCTTCACTGCACACGGACGCTGCTGGCGCCGCGCCTCCAGACGCCTTCGGACCGTTTCGTGTTCTTCATCAGATTGGTGCGGGCACGCTGGGTCCGGTGTTTCGCGCGTACGATCGCGAGCGCGAGCGGCTCGTCGCCGTCAAGCTCTTCCGACTCGACCTGCCGCCCGAGCGCGTGCCATCAGCTCGTCGCCGAGTTCGAGCGGCTGATCGCGGCGCGATCTGACGCATCCGGCGATCGCGCGCGCCGCTGGCGACCGGCATCAGCGGCGTCGTCGCGCGTATCTCGCGCAGGACTACGTCGCCGCCGACTCGCTCGACATCGTCGTTCGCGACTACGGACCGGCGCCGCCGGCGACGCGCTGCGCGTCGCCGCGCAGCTGGCCGGCGCGCTCGATTTTGCCGCCGCGGCGGTCCACATCGACGCACGGCGCGCTGCATCCGCGCGACGTCCTGCTGTCGTCCGACGAGACGCGGCTGACCGGCCTCGGCGTCGCGCGCGCGCTCGAGCGGGTCGGCGTCGCCGCGCCGGTGCGGCGCCCGTACACCGCGCCGGAACGGATGAGCCGGCGCGCCTGGGATCGTGCGCGCCGACGTCTTCAGCCTGGCGGCGCTGATGCACGAAATGCTGTGGGGCCGCCGCGTCGCCGGCTCGGGCGGCACGGCGCGCGGATGCGTCTGACCGAGATCGCCGGCGCCGACCATGCCGCCGCTGCAGGCGCGCGTTCGCCCGCGCGCTCGCCGACGATCCGGCGCGATCGATTTCGAGACGGCGCTCGAGCTTCGCCAGCCGCCGCTCGACGAGCGCCTTCCCGGGCATCGTGCGACCGGCGCGCGATGACGCCGGACTGCGCAGACCGCCGACAGCGTGCGATGCCGGCCGTCTGAGCCGACTCGTCGACAGGCCGACTGACGAGCCGAGCGTCCGGCGACTGGCGACCGCGAAGCGACGACTGGCGACCGCGACTGACGCACGATCAGCCGCTCGCCGATGTCACGTGATGCCCAGCCGACGATCCGCCGGCGAAGCGCGCGCGTTCGGCGCCGAGGCGCCAGAGCCGAGTCCCCGACGCGGCGTTGCGCTGCCGGCCGGACTGGTGCGATCGTGCTGGAGCCGCATGCGGCGCCGCCGGATCCGCCGGTCGATCCCGCCGCCGACCTGGTCTGCGCCGGGCCATCGAGGCCGGAGCCGATTTCGGCGCTCGAGCGTCGCGCTCGGCGATTGAGCCGCCGGCGCTCGCGCATCGATCGTCGGCATCGCGCATCGGCTTCGGCGCCGGATACGTCGTGGCAGCTCGCGGCGATCAGCGCATCTGCGCCGCCGCCGCGCCCACTGGCCCCGCGACGGCCAGCCGCGCCGCCGGTTCGCGAGTTCACCGAGACCGCGGTCAGCGAGCCGCCGGGATAGCCGTCGCGCGACGCCGGCGCCCGAGCGTGCGGCCGCCGGACCCGACGGCCGCGTCGAGGCGAAGCGCGGCACGCCACGTCGCCGGGCACGCCGGGCGCCTGATGGTGAAGCTGACGCCGGCCGGCGCCCAGGCGTTCGTGGACGGCCGCGATCCGGCCTGACGCCGCGCGGCGATTCGCGAATCTAGCCCGCGGGCCGCATCGCGTCCGGCTGGTGCACGAACGGCTACGCGACCGAGGAGCGGCGCATCGTGATCAACCCGGCGCACGCGACGCCGCCGTGATCGTCACGCTGACGCGCACGCGCGCTGCGGCGCACGGCGCGCCGGCGGCTCCGCCAGCGCCGCGCCGGCGTCGTCGGCGGTCGCTGAGCGTCGATTCGCGGCCGCCCGGCGCGCGAGTGTTCTCGACGGCCAGTTGGTCGGCGACGACGCCGCTGGCGCTGCCGCAGTGTCGGCGCCGGCGAGCACGCGGTGCGGCCTCGAGCACGACGGCTACCGCCGCTGGTCCGCGTCGGTGCGCGTCGTCGCGGGCGGAGCAGCAATCGTGTCACCGCCTCACTGACAGGTGAGATGCGATCTGTCATGCAGAATGCCGAATGCAAAATGTCAGATGCAAGCTATTTCGACGCATCTTCGCATTGCATCGCTCGTCGTGCCTGAACGCATTCGGCATTTAGTAGTTAGCAATACATGATCACCATGGAAGCGATTCTGGCCCTCGAAGACGGCACCTGGTTCAGCGGCGCGCGCCGCCGGCGCGGACGGCGAAGCGCGCGGCGAGGTCGTGTTCAACACGAGCATGACCGGCTATCAGGAAGTGCTGACCGATCCGTCGTACTCCGGGCAGATCGTCACGATGACCTGCCCGGAGATCGGCAACTACGGCGTGTCGCCGGACGACGTCGAGTCGCGCGCGCCGCAGGTGGCCGGCTTCATCATCCGCGACGAGTCGCCGGTGGCGAGCAACTGGCGCGCCGGAGGCACGCTGCGCGACTATCTCGTCGCCAACCAGCATCGTCGCCATCTCCGACATCGACACGCGCGCGCTGACGCGGCAGCTGCGCTCGGGCGGCGTGATGCGCGGCGTCATCGCGACCGGCGACGCGCTCGATCCGACGGCGCTCGTCGAGCGCGCGCGCGTCGATTCCGCAGATGGAAGGGTCGGATCTCGTGCGCGGCGTGACGTCGGACGAGGCGTTCGACTGGCCGGCAGGAAGATCCCGACGAGTTCGGCGTCGCCGCCGATCGCCGTGCCGAAGCGGCGGCTGAAGATCGCCGCCTACGACTTCGGCATGAAGTGGAACATCCTGCGCCGGCTGAGCGCGCACGGCTGCGACGTGCGCGTCTATCCGGCGACGACGCCGGCGTCGGAGCTGCTGGCGACGAAGCCCGACGGCGTGTTCCTGAGCAACGGCCCCGGCGATCCGGCGCCGCTGACCTACGCGATCGACAACGCGAAGACGCTCGTCGCGTCGAACGTGCCGGTGTTCGGCATCTGCCTCGGCCACCAGATTCTCGGCCTCGCGATGGGCGGCAACGACGTTCAAGCTGAAGTTCGGCCACCGCGGCGCGAACCATCCGGTGAAGAAGCTCGAGACCGGCAAGGTCGAGATCACGTCGCAGAACCACGGCTTCGCCGTCGATCCGGCGTCGCTGCCCGACGACGTCGAGGTGACGCACCTGAATCTGTACGACGGCACGGTCGAAGGGCTGCGGCACAAGACGCAGCCGGTGTTCTGCGTGCAGTATCATCCCGAGGCGTCGCCGGGCCCGCACGACGCCGACTATCTGTTCGACGATTTCATCGAACTGATCGAGGAGCGACTCGGCAAGCAGCTCGACTAGCCAGCCTCGACCAGCATGCCACGACGAACCGACCTCAAACGCGTCCTCATCATCGGCTCCGGCCCGATCGTCATCGGCCAGGCGTGCGAGTTCGACTACTCCGGCAGCCAGGCGTGCAAGGCGCTGCGCGCCGAAGGGCTCGAGGTCGATCCTCGTCAACAGCAACCCGGCGACGATCATGACCGACCCGGAGCTGGCCGATCGCACCTACGTCGAGCCGCTCACGCCGGAAGTGCTCGCGGCGATCATCGAGCGCGAGCGGCCCGACGCGCTGCTGCCGACCGTCGGCGGCCAGACCGCGCTCAACCTCGCCGTCGATCTCGCCGACGCCGGCACGCTCGAGAAGTTCAACGTCGAGCTGATCGGCGCGTCGATCGAGGCGATCAAGGTCGCCGAGGATCGGCAGCTGTTCAAGGACGCGATGCGCGAGATCGGCCTCGACGTGCCGCAGAGCGGCCTGGCGCGCACGCTGCGCCGAAGCGGTCGAGCTCGCGCGGACGCTCGGCTTCCCGCTCGTCATCCGCCCGTCGTTCACGCTCGGCGGCGTCGGCGGCGGCATCGCCTACAACATCGAGGAGTTCCGCGAGCTCGCCGAGCGCGGCCTCGAGCTCAGCCCGGTCCACGAGGTCCTCGATCGAGGAATCGGTCATCGGCTGGAAGGAGTTCGAGCTCGAGGTGATGCGCGACGTCGCCGACAACTTCGTCGTCATCTGCTCGATCGAGAACATCGATCCGATGGGCGTGCACACCGGCGACAGCATCACCGTCGCGCCGATCCTGACGCTGACCGACAAGGAATACCAGCGGATGCGCGACGCCGCGCGCCGCATCATCCGCCGGGTCGGCGTCGAGACCGGCGGGTCGAACATCCAGTTCGCGGTCAACCCGGCCGACGGCCGGATGGTCGTCATCGAGATGAACCCGCGCGTGTCGCGATCGTCGGCGCTCGCGTCGAAGGCGACCGGCTTCCCGATCGCGAAGATCGCCGCCAAGCTCGCGCTCGGCTATCACCTCGACGAGATCCCGAACGACATCACGCGCCTGACGCCGGCGTCCTTCGAGCCGACGATCGACTACGTCGTCGTCAAGATCCCGCGCTGGAACTTCGAGAAGTTCCCGCAGGCCGATCGCACGCTGACGACGCAGATGAAGTCGGTCGGCGAGGCGATGGCGATCGGCCGCACCTTCAAGGAAGCGTTCATGAAGGGCGTGCGGTCGCTCGAGCTCGGGCGCAGCGGCCTGCTGTTCGCCGGCCGTCGCGACGCATGCGACGACGAGGACGACGCCGGCGCTGCGGAAGCGGCTGGCGATGCCGACCGATCGGCGGATGTGGGATCTGTTCCGCGCGCTCGACCGCGGCTGGACGGTCGAGCAGATCCACGAGCTGACGAAGATCGATCCGTGGTTCCTGCGGCAGTTCGCCGAGATCGCCGAGATGCGGCAGCGGCGGCGGCGCAGCGGGCTCGACGGCCTCGACGCCGACCGAGCTGCGGCGGCTGAAGCGCGCCGGCTTCGGCGATCGCGGAGCTCGCGCTGGCGCTCGGCGACGAGCGAAGCCGCGGTCCGCGAGCGCCGCGCGGCGCAGGGCCTCGAAGCCGGTCTACAAGCGCGTCGACACCTGCGCCGCCGAGTTCGAGTCGTTCACGCCGTATCTGTACAGCTCGTACGAGCCGACGTGCGAGGCGAACCCGAACGCCGCGCAACAAGGTCGTCATCCTCGGCAGCGGGCCGAACCGGATCGGCCAGGGCATCGAGTTCGACTACTGCTGCTGTCACGCGGCCTTCGCGCTGCGCGAAGAAGGCCTCGAGACGGTGATGATCAACTGCAACCCGGAGACGGTGTCGACCGACTACGACACGGCCGATCGCCTGTACTTCCAGCCGCTGACGTTCGAGGACGTGATGGCGGTCGATCGAGACCGAGCGGTCGGCCGGCGGCGAGGTGTCGTGCCTCGTGCAGTTCGGCGGCCAGACGCCGCTCAAGCTCGCGCTCGCGCTGCAGGACGCCGGCGTGCAGATTCTCGGCACGTCGCCCGACTCGATCGACCTGGCCGAGGATCGCAAGCGCTTCGCGGCGCTGCTGTCGAGACCTCGACATCACGCAGCCGGCGAGCGGCACCGCGACCTCGCGCGAGGAGGCGCGCGAGGTCGCGGCGCGCGATCGGCTTCCCGGTCGTCGTGCGGCCGTCGTACGTGCTCGGCGGGCGCGGCATGGCGATCGTCTACGACGTCGGCACGCTCGATCGCTACATGACGCACGCCGTCGACGCGTCGCCGGAGCATCCGGTGCTCGATCGACAAGTTCCTCGAGGACGCGTTCGAGTTCGACGTCGACGCCGATCGCCGACGCGACCGGCGCGGTCGTCATCGGCGGCATCATGGAGCACATCGAGGAGGCGGGCATCCACTCCGGCGACAGCTCGTGCGTCGTGCCGCCGTTCATCTGCCCCGAGCGGCACCTCGCGACGATCCGCGACTACACGCGGCGCATCGCGCGGGCGCTCGAAGGTCGTCGGCCTGATGAACGTGCAGTACGCGATCAAGGACGACGTCGTGTACGTGCTCGAGGTGAACCCGCGCGCGTCGCGCACGGTGCCGTATCTGTCGAAGGCGACCGGCGTGTCGCTGGCGAAGGTCGCGGCGAAGGTGATGGCCGGCCGGACGCTGGCGGAGCTCGGGCTCACCGAGCGACCTCGAGGTGGCCGGCGTGTTCGTGAAGAGCCCGGTGTTCCCGTTCGTGCGCTTCCCGGGCGTCGACACGATTCTCGGCCCGGAGATGAAGTCGACCGGCGAGGTGATGGGCGGGTCGACGAACTTCGGCGTCGCGTTCGCGAAGGCGCAGCTGGCGGTCGGGCAGCGGCTGCCGGAGCGCGGCACGCGCGTTCGTCAGCGTCAACAACGACGACAAGGCGAACCTGCTGCCGATCGCGCGCGATCTGGCGGAGCTCGGCTTCCGCCTGATCGCCACGCGCGGCACGGCCGCGTATCTGCGCGCCTACGGGCTCGACGTCGACGTCGTCTTCAAGGTGAACGAAGGGCGGCCGAACATCGCCGACGAGATCGTCAACCGCAAGGTCGATCTCGTCATCAACACGCCGCTCGGCCGCGAGTCGTTCTTCGACGATCGCGCCGTCCGCCGCGCCGCGATGATGCACGAGGTGCCGTGCATCACGACGCTGACCGGCGCCGCCGCCGCCGTCAGCGCGATCCGCGCGCTGCGCGAGCAGGGCCTCGGCGTCCGCGCGCTGCAGGACTACTACGCAGGAATTGCCGCCGAGAAGGTCTAGCGCTCGCGCAGATCTGCGCACGTCACTCAGCGCTCGATCAGACACGAAGGACACGAAGGACACGAAGGAAACTCTTTAGGTCATGAGCCTTTGTGTCCTTCGTGTCCTTCGTGCCTTCGTGACGCCAGTGCGTGAACGCTTGCACGCGCCGCGTGCGTGCGCGTCGTCGCCGCGATCCCGCGCCGTCGGTCTGCTCGCCGGCGTCGGCCGCTCGGCCTCTTCTCGCTCCTGACCTTCCGTCGCCGTCTCGGTCTGCGCTGTCCTGATCGTCTGCGGCGCGCTCGTCGTGCCTGCGGCGTGGCGCGCGCCGACGCCGCGCTCGCTGGTCGCGTCGTCGCCGCCGGCGTTCTTCGCCGGCGGCGCGCTGCTCGCCGGCGACGCGCTGGCAGCGCGCGTGGCGGCCGCCGCTGCGGGTCGCGTTCGAGGAGCTCGCGCGCGGCGAGCGCGCGGAGGCCGAGCGCGCAGGGCGGCCGACTGCCGGAAGACGACGAGGCGTTCGCGATCGTCGAAGGCGTGCTGCGCGCGGACGCGCGCGCCGACGCGACCGGCGTGTCGCTCAGCGTCGACGTCGATGCGGTGCGATGGGCGCCGGAGCGTCGCACCGCGGCCTCGAGCGCAGGCCGCCGAGCGACCGGCGGCATCGTCTGTCACCGTCGTCGGCGTCGCTGGCCGCCGAACGCATCGACGACTGGCGCGCCGGCCGCCGCGTGCGGCTGCCGGTGCAGCTGCGGCGCCCGTCGCGCTATCTCGATCCCGGCGTGCCCGACCACGAGCGCGCGCTCGCGCGGCGCGGGACGACGCTGGTCGGCACCGTCAAGAGCGGCGCGCTGGTCGACGTCGCTCGCGCGCGGCAGCGCTGGTCGACGAGGCGATGCCGCGCGGCGCGCGCGTTCGCGCGCCGCGCGATCGCCGGCGGCCGTCGGCCGCTGGAGCCCGCAGTCGGCGGCGATCGTCGCGGCGATCGTCATCGGCGATCGCGCCGGGCTCGACGACGACGTCGCAGCGGCGGCTGCAGGAGGCGGGCACGTATCACGTGATCGCGATCTCCGGCGGCAACATCGCGATCCTCGCCGGCCTGCTGCTCGGCGCGTTTCGCGCTGGCCGGCTGTGCTCGGCCGGACCGCGATGCTGCCGGCGATCGCGGCGCTCGTCGCGCTACGCGCGTGCTCGTCGGCGGCGGCGCGTCGGTCGATCGCGCGACGCTGATGGCCGTCGTGCTATTTCGGCGCGCGCGCGATCGATCAGCGCAGCCCGCCGCTCAACGCGCTCGCGGTCGTGGCGGCGCTGCTGGTCGCCGCCGATCCGCTGTCGGTCGCCGATCCCGGCGTTCGTCCTGACGTTCGGCGCGACGCTCGCGATCCTCGTCGTCGATGCCCGGTCGTCGCGGCGCACGCGACGCAGATGTCGACCGCCTGCGGGCTCGCGTTCGCGGCGGTCGCGTGCTGCGTCGATGTTCGTCGGCGTCGGCTGGCCGCCGAGGCGATGCTGTTTCCGGTCGGCGCGCTGGTGTTCTCGCGCGTGACGTTCGCCGGGCTCGGCGCTGAACTTCCTGGCGATTCCGCTGATGGCGCGTCGCGCAGATCGCCGGGCATGGCGCGTCGTGCCGCTGGCGCTGCGTCTCGCGCGCGCTGGCGGCCGCGCGCCGGCTGGATCGCGCACGTCGGCGCGGCGGGCCTCGTGCGGTCGGCCGACCTCGTGCGGTTCGCGCCGGTCGCTGACGCTATCGCGTCGCGCCGCCGTCGTGGATCGGCGGTCGCGCGTCTACTACGGCGCGCTCGGCGGCGTGGACGCTGTGGCGGCGGCGCGACGTCGCCGGCAGCGCGAGCGCGCTGACGTCGCGCGTGCGCGCGGTGCGCCGGTCGCGGTCGCGCCGCGCGTCTGGATCCTCGTCGATCCGCGGACGCTCGTCGCCGCCGCGCGGCGACGGCCGGCTGCACGTGACGTTCGTCGACGTCGGCCAGGGCGACGCCGCTGTTCGTCGGTTTCCGCGCGGCTCGACGCTGCTCGTCGACGCCGGCGGCCTGCTCGGCGTCGCTCGCTTCGACATCGGCGATCGCGTCGTCGCGCCGGTCGCTGCGCGACGCCGGCGTCCGGCGGCTCGACTACGTCGCGCTGACGCACGGCGATCCCGATCACATCGGCGGCGCCGCGTCGATCGTGCGCGAGTTCCGGCCGCGCGAGGTCTGGGAGGGCATTCCGGTGCCGCGATTCGAGCCGCTGCACGCGCTGCGACGGCGGACGCAGGCAGCGCGGCGCGCTGGGCGAACGTCTACGCGCGGCGATCGCGTCGTCGATCGACGAGCGTCGAGGTGATCGCGCGGCATCCGGCGCCGCCGACTGGGAGCGGCAGAAGGTCCGGAACGACGACTCGATCGTGCTCGAACTGCGCTGGCGCGACGTGTCGATCGCTGCTGACCGGCGACATCGGGCAGGCAGTCGGAGCGGACGCTCGCGCCGGCGATGCCGCCGGCGCCGCTGCGCGTCGTCAAGGTGCCGCACCACGGCAGCCTGACGTCGAGCACGCGCGGAGTTCGTGCGAGCCGCTCGCGCCGCAGCGTCGCCGTCGTCAGCGCCGGCCGCAGCAACCACTTCGGGCATCCCGTGCCGGAGGTGCTGGAGCGCTACCGCGACGTCGGCGCCGAGATCTTCCGAACCGATCGCGACGGGGCGGTGACGGTCGATACCGACGGCACGTTCGATCGACGTGCAGCACGTTCACGGGCCGACACGTTCATCGACGCGCCTGTAACCACGAAGACACGAAGAGCACGAAGACACGAAGAGCAGTCGATGTTGCGCATGCTCAATTCCACGCTGCCCGACGAACTCGAGACGCTCTGATCACGACGACGATCGGCTGCTGCATCGCCGTCCATCGCGCGCTCGGGCCTGGACTGCTCGAGAGCATCTATGCGCGCGCGCGTCTGCATCGAGCTCGACGCGCTGCGGATTCCGTTTCGAACGCGAGAAGCCGTTCCGGTCACGTATCGAGGCAGACTGCTGTGCCATCAGCGGCTCGACTTCGTCGTCGGCTGACCAGATCGTCGCTGGAGATCAAGTCGGTCGAGCGCCTGCATCCCGTTCATCACGCGCAGATTGCTGAGCTACCTGCGGTGTCGCAAGTCTGCGCGTCGGACTGCTGATCAACTTCAATGTCGCCGATCTTGCAGGACGGCTATCAAGCAGAATCGTCTTGTGAAGCCGTGTCTTCTTCGTGTGCTTCGTGTCCTTCGTGCCTTCGTGGTTCGTAGTCTCAGTCGGTTGCTGCGATTTCGGCCGCTGCCACTCCGCCTCCAGCTCGTCGAGCGTCATCTCCTTCATCGCTCGCCCGGACTGCGGCGATCGCGCGCTCCATCGCCGTGAAGCGCCGCGTGAACTTGTCGTTCGCCTTGCGCAGCGCCGTCTCCGGCTCGATGCCCGAGCTTGCGCGACAGGTTGGCGATCGCGAACAGCAGGTCGCCCATTTCCTCCTCGGCGCGCGCCTGGTCGATCGGCGTCCGCCGGCGCCGACCACCTCCCGCAGCTCGTCGACCTCCTCCTGAATCTTGCCGACGACGTCGCCGGCGCGCGTCCAGTCGAAGCCGACCGACGCCGCGCGCGATGCCGATGTGATACGCGCGCAGCAGCGCCGGCAGCGCCGGCGCGATCCCGCTCGAGCAGCGTCTTCGGCTTCGTCGGCCTGCCGCCGCCGCTCCTGCGCCTTGATCTCCTCCCACCGCGTCCGCACCTGGCCCGGCGGAGTCGAGCGCCGCTTCGCCCGTCGTCCCGCGCGAAGACGTGCGGATGCCGCCGCACCAGCTTGTCGGCGATGCTCTGCAGCGAGTCGGCGATCGTGAAGTGTCCGGCTTCGGCCTCGAGCTGCGCGAGAAAGACCGCCTCGAACACGAAGTCGCCGAGCTCCTCGCAGAGCGCGGCGTGATCGTGGCGGTCGATCGCCTCGAGCACCTCGTAGGTTTCCTCGAGCACGAACGGCTTCAGCGAGTCGATCGTCTGCTCGCGATCCCACGGGCAGCCGTCCGGCGCCGCGCAGCGTGGCCATGATCTCGACGAGGCGCGTGAACTCGCTGCGCGGCGTCGCGATCGACGTCGGACATTTGATAATCTTAGCCAAATGCCCGATGCCGCGAGCCGCACTGTCGTTCACCGCGTTCGTGCTGTCGCTCGCGAGCACCGCCGCGATCCATTTCGGCGACCTGCCCGATCCGGTCGACCGGCGAGCAGCGCCGAGCCGAACCTCGAAGGCGCCGCGCAGATGATCGAGATCCTCGCGCTGCTCGATCAGAAGACGCGCGGCAACCTCACCGCCGAAGAGCGCCAGGTGCTCGAGCAGGTGCTCTACGAGCTGCGGCTGCGGTTCGTCGAGGCCGCGCGGCGGCGGCAAGCGCATCATCGAGCCTTGAGCGTCACGGCGTCGACCGTTCTCGGCAGCGGCACGTCGCACGGCGTGCCGGCGATCGGCTGCGACTGCGCGGTCTGCCGCTCGACCGATCCGCGCGACCGCCGCACGCGGCCGTCGATCCTGATCGAGCTGCGGCCGACCGCGGCCGCGGCTCGCCGTTCGCCGGCGCGGTCCGCTCGATCCTCGTCGACACCTCGACCGATCTGCGCGCGCAGGCGCTCGCGCACGACGTCCGCCGCGTCGACGCGATCCTCTTCACGCACAGCCACGCCGATCACGTCTTCGGCCTCGACGACGTGCGGCGCTTCAACCAGATGCAGCGGTCGGCGATCCCGTGCTACGCGCGACGCGGCGACGCTCGCGCGACCTGCGGCGGATGTTCGCGTACATCTTCGAGCCGCCGGACAGCAGCGGCGGCGGCATTCCGCAGCTCGCGCTGTTCCGCGATCGGCGGGCCGTTCACGCTCGGCGGCGTCGAGATCGTGCCGGTGCCGCTGCTGCACGGCGCGCTGCCGGTTCTCGGCTTCCGCATCGGATCGTTCGCGTATCTCACCGACTGCAACCGCATTCCCGACGAGTCGTGGCCGCTGCTCGACGGGCGTGCGCACGCTCGATCCTCGACGCGCTGCGCGATCGTCCGCACCCGACGCACTTCAGCGTCGCGCGAAGCGCTCGACGTCGTCGCGCGGCTCGGCGCCGAGCGCGCGTACTTCACGCACATCTGCCACGACCTGCCGCACGCCGCGACCTGCGCGCGCCTGCCCGCCGGCGTGGAGTTGGCCTATGATGGGCTGGTGCTGGACGATCGCAGATCGGACGATCCGGTCTGACCGCGTAGTCTGATGGACGTCATCCACTTTCCCGACGACCCGCGGCCGTCGCGCTGGATGCAGCCGGTGCTCGCGCTCGGCAACTTCGACGGCGTGCACCGCGGCCACCGCAAGATCCTCGATCGCGTGCGCCGCGTCGCCGGCGAGCGCGGCGCCACGTCCGTCGTGATGACCTTCGATCCGCATCCGCCGCGCGTCGTCCGGCCCGACAAGGCGCCGCCGCTGCTGATGACCACGGCGCAGAAGCTCGAGGCGATCGCAGCGCGCCGGCGTGCAGGGCGCCGCCATCGTCCGCTTCACGCCCGAGCTGTCGCGGTGGGATCCGGAGACGTTCGTGCGCACCGTGCTCGTCGACTGGCTGCGCGTCGCCGGAGGTCTGGGTCGGCGCGAACTTTCTGTTCGGCCACGATCGCGCCGGCAACTTCTCGCTGCTGCGCGACGCTCGGCGGCCGCTACGGCTTCAAGGCCGAGAAGATCGATCCGGTCCGCTACAAGGACTTCGTCGTCAGCAGCACGCGGATCCGCCGGCTGGTCAGCGAGGGGCGCGTCGACGAGGCCGGCGCGCTGCTCGGCCATCAGTACTGCATCGACGGCACGGTCGTGCGCGGCGACCAGCGCGGCCGGACGATCGGCTTTCCGACCGCGAACCTCTGCACCGAGAACGAGCTGCTGCCGCCGCACGGCGTCTATGCGACGACGGCGACGATCGGCGGCGTCGTGCACGCCGTCGGTGACCAACATCGGCGTCCGGCCGACCGTCGACACGTCCGGGCGGACGACGATCGAGACGCACATCTTCAACTTCGATCGCGATCTCTACGGCGCAGTCGATCCGCGTCGGCTTCGTGCAGCGGCTGCGCGACGAGCGGGCGTTCGAGTCGCTGGACGCTGCTGCGGGCGCAGATCGCCGCCGACTGCAGCGCGCGCGCGCGTGCTGTTCGATCGCCTTTCACTGTAGAATCGCGCGTCGTGTCCGACCACGAGTTCCTCTTCGCGCTCGAGCTCTCCGGCGACGCGGCGTCCGACGCGCATGCTGGACGATCTGCGCCGCGCGGTGCTCGCGCACGTCGGCTACGCCGGCGACCGGCCATCGACGCGCTGACCGCGCGACGCTGCGCGCGGCGCTGGCCGGCGCGCGCCGACGGCGACCGCGCCGCTGCGACGTCCGGTTCGCGCGCACGCCGGCGAGCTCGAGATCGTCGTGTCGTCGCGACGGCGGCCGCGATCTGGCGACGACGCTCGGCCGCTGCCTGACGCCTGATGCACCGATGCGCCTCTACAACACGCTGACCCGCACGCGAAGAGACCGTTCGCGCCGGCGCCGGACAACACCGTCCGGATGTACACCTGCGGCCTGACCGTCTACGCGCGCGGGCACATCGGCAACTTCCGCACGTTCGTCTGCGTCGACGTGCTGCGGCGGACGCTGAAGCACCTGCTCGGCTACCAGCGTGCGGCAGGTGATGAACTTCACCGACGTCGACGACCGCACGATCGCCGGCGCGCAGAAGGCCGGCATGGACCTGCGCGCCTACACCGACCAGTACATCGCGGCGTTTCGCGAGGACGCGCGGGCGCTCGGCCTCGAGGAGGTCGAGGAGAACGCCGCGCGCGACCGACGAGGCCGAACCTGCAGCGCGATGGCGCGATCTGATCGCGCGCGCTCGAGCAGCAACGGCCACACCTACCGCAGCGACGGATCGATCTACTTCAAGATCTCGACGCTGCCCGACTACGGCAAGCTGGCGCGCCTCGATCACGACGGCATGAAGCCGGGCGCGCGCGTCGACGCCGACAACTACGCCAAGGAAGACGCGCGCGACTTCGTGCTGTGGAAGGCGACCAAGCCGGGCGAGCCGACGTGGGACGTCGTCGATCCGCCGGGCCGTCCGGGCTGGCACCTCGAGTGCTCGGCGATGGCGCTGCGCCTGCTCGGCGAGCCGCCGATCGACATTCACGCCGGCGGCATCGATCTGATCTTTCCGCATCACGAGAACGAGATCGCGCAGAGCGAAGGGCGCGACCGGCAAGCCGTTCTCGCGCTTCTGGGTGCACGTCGAGTATCTGATCGTCGACGAGCAGAAGATGTCGAAGTCGCTCGGCAACACCTACACGATTCCCGACGTCGTCGCCAAGGGCTACCGGCCGTCGGCGGTGCGCTACCTGCTGCTGTCGGCGCACTACCGCAAGCAGCTGAACTTCACCTGGGCGAGCCTCGGCAGGCGCGAAGAGGCGCTGCGGCGGCTGACCGACTTCCTCGCGCGCGCTCGACGCGCGTGACGCGCGACGGCGCGCATCCCGAAGCTGGCCGCGCGCGTCGAGGCGGCGCGGCAGGCGTTCGCCGACGCGATGCAGGACGACCTGAACACCGCGGCGGCGCTCGGCGCGATCTTCGAGCTGGTCCGCGACGCTCAACTCGGCGATCGACGCCGGCGAGATCGGCACGGGCGATGTCGCCGGTCGTCCGCGCGGCGTTCGACGAGTTCGATCGCGGTGCTCGGCGTCGCTCAGCCTGCGGCGGGCCGAGGACGAGCAGCCGCCGGTGCCGGTCGACGAGATCGAGCGGCTGATCGAGGATCGCGCACGCCGCGCGGCGGCGCCGCGACTTCGCCGCCGCCGATCGCATCCGCGACGACCTCGCGGCACGCGGCGTGCTTCTCGAAGACAGCGCCGCGCGGCACGCGCTGGAAGCGGAAGTAGTGCAGACCGATTCGGCAGACCGTACGCCCGACATCAAGACCGCCGCTGCCCGGGCCCGAAGCGCCAAGGCGCATCATCGACCGCGACGAGGCCGTCGTCTCGCCGTCATACACGCGCGGCTATCCGCTGGTCATCGCGCGCGGCACCGGCGCGACGGTCGAGGACGTGGACGGCAACGTGTTCCTCGACTGCGCCGCCGGCATCGCCGTCAACTCGACCGGCCACTCGCATCCCGACGTCGTGCAAGGCGATCACCGAGCAGGCGCAGAAGTTCCTGCACATGTCGGGCACCGACTTCTACTACGAGCCGCAGGTGCGGCTCGCCGAGGAGCTGGCGGCGATCGTCGCCGATCGACGGCGGCGTGCGGTCGTTCTTCGGCAACTCCGGCACCGAAGCCGATCGAGGCGTGCCTCAAGCTGGCGCGCTACGCGACCGGCCGGCAGAACATCATCGCGTTCCTCGGCGGCTTTCACGGCCGCACGCATGGGGTCGCTGTCGCTGACCGCGAGCAAGGCGATTCAGCGGCGCGGCTTCGGACCGCTGATGCCGGGCGTCTATCACGCGCCGTATCGCCGACTGCTATCGCTGTCCGCTCGGGCTGAACGCCGGAGAACTGCGCGGCCGAGTGCCTCGACTTCATCGAGCATCAGCTGTTCGTGCACCTCGTCTCGCCCGACGAAGTCGCGGCGATCGTCGTCGAGCCGATTCAGGGCGAGGGCGGCTACGTCGTCGCGCCCGATCAGTTCCTGCAGCGGCTGCGCGAGCTGACGACGAACGCACGGCATCCTGCTGGTCGCCGACGAAGTGCAGTCGGGCATGGGGCGGTCGGGGAAGATGTTCGCGATCGAGTTCACGCGGCGTCGAGCCGGACATCGATGGCGATCGCCAAGGGCATCGCGTCGGGCTGCCGCTCGGCGTGGCGGTGGCGCGCGCGGGCTGATGGCGTGGCCGCCCGGCGCGCACGCGAGCACGTTCGGCGGCAACCCGGTGTCGTGCGCGGCGGCGCTCGCGACGATCACGCTGCTGAAGGACGAGCTGATCGCGAACGCGGCGGACGTCGGCGCGCACCTGATGGCCGGCCTGAAGGCGCTGGCGGACAAGCACCCGCTGATCGGCGACGTGCGCGGCCGCGGCCTGATGATCGGCGTCGAGCTGGTGCGCGATCGGCAGACGAAGGAGCGCGCGACCGACGAGCGCGACGCGGTCGTCAACGCGGCGTTCAGCGCGCGGCCTGCTGGTGCTCGGCGCGGGCAAGAACGCGGTCCGCTTCTCGCCGCCGCTGGTGCTGACGCGCGCAGCAGGCGGACACCGCGGTGCGGATCTTCGACGAGGCGCTGACCGAGGTGGAAGCGGCAGGACGATCAGAGCGCGAGCTCGCGAGCTGGCTTCGTTCTGCGGTCGCGTGGTTCAGCGTGTGCCGACGGCGTGTGTGCAGCGCAGCTGTCGCGAGCCATGACGCATGCGCGCGCATCGCGCTCGGAAAAACCGGCGAAGATCTCGCCTGCCGCGAGCTCGAACGTCGCGGGTACGCAATTCTTGCCAGGCGCTACCGTCGGCGCGGTGGAGAAATTGACATCATCGCGCGCGACGGCGCGACGATGGTGTTCGTCGAGGTGAAGGCGCGGGACGGCGGCGAGTTCGGCGAGGCGGCCGAAGCGGTCACGCCGTTCGAAGCGCCGGCGGATCGCGCGGCTCGCGCTCGACTATCATGGCGCGGCATCGTCTCGCCGACTGTCCGTGCCGGTTCGACGTCGTGTCGATTCACTTCGACGCGCGGCGCGCCCGGTCGATCGAGGTCTTTCAGAACGCATTCGATGCCTGAACTGCGTAGAGATCCCGTCACCGGCCGCTGGGTGATCATCTCGACCGATCGCCAGAAGCGCCCGAACGATTTCCGGCTCGAGCGCGCGGCGATCATCGGCCGCGAGCACTGCCCGTTCTGTCCCGGGCACGAAGCGATGACGCCGCCCGAGGTGCTGGCCTACCGGCAGAACGGCGGCGCGCCGAACGCGCCGGGCTGGGACGTGCGCGTCGTGCCGAACAAGTTTCCGGCGCTGCAGGTCGAGGGCACGCTCGATCGCGACGGCGAGGGCATGTTCGATCGGATGAACGGCATCGGCGCGCACGAAGTGATCATCGAGACGCCGGATCACGATCGGACGCTGGCGACGATGTCCGAGCCGGAGATCGAGCGCGTGCTGTGGGCGTATCGCGAGCGGATGCTCGACCTGAAGCAGCGACATCCGGCTGCGCTACATCCTGGTGTTCAAGAACCACGGCGCGGCGGCCGGGGCGACGCTCGAGCACCCGCATTCGCAGCTGATCGCGCTGCCGATCGTGCCCGACTTCGTGCGCGAGGAGATCGACGGCGCGCGGCGGCACTTCGCGGCGAAGGAGCGCTGCGTGTTCTGCGACATCGTCCAGCAGGAGCTGGCGCGACGGCGGCGCGTCGATTCAGGAGAACGCCGACATCGTCGCGCTCGCGCCGTATGCGCCGCGGTTTCGCGTTCGAGACGTGGCTGCTGCCGCAGCGTCACGGCGCGCGGTTCGAGGACGCGCCGCGGCACGAGTACGAGAGCCTGGCGCGGATGCTGAAGGCGGTGCTGCAGCGGATGGACCGCGCGCTCGAGTCGCCGCCGCTACAACCTGGTCATCCACAGCGTCGCCGTTCGCCGAGGACGACCGGCGAGATCTATCACTGGCACGTCGAGATCATGCCGAAGCTGACGCGGGTCGGCCGGCTTCGAGTGGGGGACCGGCTTCTACATCAACCCGACGTCGCCGGAAGAAGCGGCGCAAGGTGCTCCGCGCTGCCGATGCTGCAGCCTGATGGAGCCGAGGCTTCAGCCAAGGCACTTGAACCACGGACCGTGTGGTACGTTAGGGGCTGGCTGAGCGGGAATAACTCAGTGGTAGAGTGCGACCTTGCCAAGGTCGAAGTCGCGGGTTCGAATCCCGTTTCCCGCTCAATTTTCGCTCAGCATCGCGCGCGAAAATTGTCCGCCTAGCGACGCCGCGAAGGTGGACCATCCAGCGCGGATTGATTGCTGCTCAAGGTAGGCAGACGGGTCCTCTGGACCCGCCGTTTCTTTTTCAGGAATGCCCATCGTCACGTGGCGAAGCGGCGATCTCCGAAGCAGCTGAACGGTGAAATCGCGTGCCGGCGGTGGGGCCGACACGGCTGTCGCCGCGGTTCAGTCCCGCGCTGCTGACCGATCTCTGTACCAGCTCACGATGCTCACCAGGCCTGCTTCGAGGAGCGCATGAGCGGCACGGCCGTCTTCAGCCTCTTCGCCCGTCGTCTTCCCGAGCGCCGCAACTACTTCGCTCGCGTGCGGGCTCGACGATGTCGCTGACGTTCCTCGAGACGCTGCGCTTCGACCGGGCGGCGCTCGAGTATCTCGAAGATCAGCTCCGGACAATTCTCGAAACGAGTTCCTCCGGCATCTCGGAGACGCTCCGCTTCCACGGGCGATGTGTACGCGGTGCCCGAGGGCACGCCGGTGTTTGCGAGACTGAGCCGGTGCTCGAAGTCGAAGCGCCCATCGCCGAAGGCGCAGCTGGTCGAGACCGTCGTGATGGACGAAGTTCATCTCCAGACTAGTAGCTTCGCGTCGAGGCATCACGCGTGGTCCACGCCGCGCGCGGACGCCAGGTGGTGGACTTCGGCTTGCGCCGCATCCACGGCAGCGATGCGGGCATGAAGGCGGCGCGGCGCGTTCTACATTGCCGGGCGTCGACGCCACGTCGAACGTGGCTGCCGGTCAGGCCTACGGCATCCGCGTGGCCGGCACGATGGCGCATCAGCTACATCCAGGCGCACGACGAAGAGTCCGAAGCGTTCCGCAATTTCCGCGCCTCTATCCCGACACCGTGCTGCTCGTCGATACCTACGACACGCTCGAAGGCGTGTCGAAAGTAATCGAGCTTCGCGCGGACGCTCGGCTCGGCGGTTCAAGGTGAAAGGCATTCGTCTCGATTCCGGCGATCTGCGCCAGCTGTCCATCCAGGCGCGGCGGATGCTCGACGATGCCGGGCTGCAGCGCGCTGACGATCTTCGCGAGCGGCGGCCTCAACGAGGACGAAGTCGCGAAGCTGATGGCGTCCGGTGCACCCATCGACGGATTTGGCGTGGGCGCCGACATGGGCGTCTCGCGCGATGCGCCGAGTCTCGACTTCGCGTATAAGCTGGTCGAGTACGCCGGTCAGCCGCGCATGAAGCTCTCGGCGGGAAAGACACGCTGCCGGGGCGCAAGCAGATCTTCCGGGTCGAGCGGGACAACGTCGCCGCTTGCGATGTGCTCGGACGGCGTGACGAGCAAGTGCCCGGCCGTCCCCTGTTGCAGCACGTGATGGCTGGCGGCAAGCGTTGCCGGCCGCGCGTGGCCCTGGCGGACGCGCGAGCACGCAAAGCGAGAGGTGGAGCGCCTGCCGTCCCGGCTGCGCGAGATCGAACCCGCAACGCCGCGCTCATATGGTCGAAACGAGCGCCGCGCTCGCCCGCGACATGAACGCGGTCCGCCGCCAGCACGAGCGCGAGACGGCGAGAGCTCAGACGCTGTAGGCCGGGTCTTCAGACCCGGCAGACAATGAAGGCGACTCTGTTCGGCATTGCTCGTCGTGGACGTGCAGAACGATTTCGTCCCGGGCGGAGCGCTGGCGGTGCCTGGCGGTGATCTGGTCGTCTCCACGATGAACAGCCACATCGATCGGGCCGTGAAGTCCGGGATGACGGTCTACGCCTCGCGCGACTGGCATCCAGCGGTAACGAGCCATTTCAAACCGTTCGGCGGTCCGTGGCCGGTGCACTGCGTGCAAAACACGCCGGGCGCGCAGTTTCACCCCGATCTGAAACTGCCGCCGGATGCCGTCATCGTGACGAAGGGGACGGACCCGGACAAACCCGGCTACTCGGCGTTCGATGGAGAGGTTGCGCCAGGCAAGTCGTTCCTGGCGGATCTGCGCGACCGCGGGATCGATCATCTCTATGTCGGCGGGCTTGCGACCGACTACGTGCGGCGCAGTCGGTGTTGAGCGCGCTCGCCGGCACGCTGAAAGTCACGGTGCTGGACGATGCGATTGCCGGTGTGAGCGCGCGGAGGACTCGGCCAACGCGCTGACGGAGATGCGGCAGCAGGGCGCCGAGGTTCTACACGGCGCCGATGCGCTGGCCGGCGCGCGGTGAGAATCGTTGCGCGGGGGCGGGATTGTGCGATAACGTGATCCAGATCGAGAGCCTCACCGAGCCTCGCACGTAGGCCCGCCGCGAGGCGAGCCCGCTCATCGACCGATAGGCGCCGTCGCCAAGTGGTAAGGCAGAGGTCTGCAAAACCTCCACCCCCGGTTCAAATCCGGGCGGCGCCTCAATTTTCCCTAGGAAATACAACACGTCTCAGCCGGAGCCGGTCGAGCTCTACCAAGAGTTTTACCTTCGCGTCGACTGCGCCAAAAGGCTTGTCGCGCCCCCAATGGCACCTTCGGGTGATGGGCTCGCAGCCGCCGCGGCCTATTCATTAGTGGAGGTCACTCTCGGTCGAGCGTTGTTGCCGAGGTTGGACCAAAAGGAGAGTGGATGATGAAGCGCACAATCAAACCGCTCCTCATGCTGGCAATTGCGACCGCGCTCTCAGCGCTCCGCCGTTGCGGACAGTCGCGGCATCAGTTTCGAACCCTGGCAAGGATACGTAATCGGCTCAATTCAGAATCAACCGGGCACACCGCCGCCGGCGGGCTGGGGTGGATCATTCCCGCCCGGTGTGATTAATCCGTTTATCGATCAGGCAGTCGTCGCTGGTTCCGGCAGGCCTCGTCTTTCGGACTTCCAGAGCTGGCGGATCTCGAACTCCTACACCTCGGGATCGTTCGGCGACATGCCGTTCTCGCCGTCGCTGACCGACGAGGCCGGCGAGACCATGGCGCAGAACCTCGACCTACTCCGGCGGCGTTCGGCAGAATCATTTTGAAGTGCAGTGGTCGTTCACGTCCGCCGACCCCATGAATCCGGTGGACACCGGATTCCTACCTCTCCGCGAGCCCGGATCGCGGCGACGGCGCGCGTATGAGCTACATCCGTCTCGAAGATCATCCAAACGGCATCGAAGTATGGTTCGACGATTATCAGGACGCGCGCCATACGGCAGTTATGGAAGTCCGTGTGACCGCATCGGCCGGTTGTGGACCGGAAGACGATTTCACGGACATCCTCGTGGCAACCGTAACTCGCAACCGCGCCCATTCAGTGAAGCGTTGGTCATCGACTTCATCGACGGTCCGCGCAACGACCGGGTGAAGATCTACGTCGACGGCACGCTGCGCCGTACCGGAACCACGTGGGAGGATTACTTCCGGTGGTGCACGGAGTCGGGCGGCGGAACTGGAACAACAGCCAATGATCAAAGCCGTACTGTCGACTCGATGCTGTTCAGAGTTGGCGGCGCCACGGGAGTGACACATCCGCAGAACGCCGGCAAAGGCTTTGTGATCGACAACCTCTTTTACAGCTCCAGCCGCGCTGAACGCGGAGTGTGACGACGCATCACGCCGATGGCGATGGCGACGTTGATGATCATCATGGCCATCACGGTCACGGCAAAGTTCCACAAAAAAGGTTGCGGCAAGGACGATGACGACGACGTCGAGCACGACGATGACCACGAGGGCCATCACTTCAAGTCAACCTCGGTCGACTCCGGCGGAATACAGCTCGGATGCGGAAGGACGCACCGTGACGATGAAGCGGTTTCGGTCTCGACAACGGACTGCCGGTCGGCTTCACGATGATGGCCGTCGACCACGACGGCCTGCTTCCGGCGACCTACACGATCATCCTGACCAATGGTTACGCGTTCGCCGGTGAATTCGTCGGCGGGCTCGTCAGCATCGAATGATGCGCGAGGCGTAGACCGGGTCTGTTGGGCCCGGCTTGCAGATACGGTGAGTGAGCTGGGTCCTTTGGACCCGGCTCACGGGTCGATCTCACTCGTATTCGACCACGTCGAAACGAACGGCCGCCGCAATCAGGTGCGCCAACGAGGTTCGAGCGCTGCCGCCGAGCGACGAGTCGGAGAGGAGCGCATGGGTTCAACTAAGCGGCCGCTGCTGACGATCGTCACCAGAATCGTGGCCGTCGGGCGAGAGCCGTTGCAGCAACCACGCCTTTGCCACCGTCCAGTCCCGCCTCCACGGTCGCCGAGCGAGACGTCGAGCGCCTCCGCCGTTTCCGCAATGCTCAGGCCGGCGAAGAACCGCAGCTCGACGACGCGGCCGGCGCGCTCATCGAGGAAGCCAGTTCTGTCAGCGCTTCGTTCAGGGCGAGCACCTCGACGACCTTAGCAATACGTAACCT
>ERZ1370068.144-contig-10126_pt1 | contig 35070 bp, 51 predicted proteins | sample MGYA00561227_ERZ1370068 | MGnify/ENA primary metagenome ERZ1370068 (study PRJEB38410, sample SAMEA6850437) | metagenome | study: Metagenomic assessment of the ecological functions of the soil: analysis of the soil microbiota associated with the...
GTTGTACTTCGTTCAGTTACACATTATTGCTGTCGAACAGCGGCACCGTGAATGCCGTGTCGCCGTGGCTCGGGCTGTAGATCATGCCACTTCGCGATGAGCTGATTGCGGATCGGCGCTGAGCGACGTCACCTTCCTTCCTAAGGCGTCCGGCCACGTCGCCCGAGCGGTGCGGTCCCGGGCCGAGCTCCGCCATGGCACGCACGTAGCGCTTTTCCGCGAGCGTCAGTCGATCGAAGCGAACCCGGAAGAAGCTTGCGTCGAGGGCCGCAAGCGCCACGGCCGACGCGCCCTGCACGATCCTTCAGGCGTGATCGGCGACCGTTCGGCGACCTGCCACGCGTGTTTACCCCATTCCTGAAGGAAATACGGATAGCGATGAGTCTCGACGAGGATTTGCTCGAGCGCGTCCTCCGTGATCTCGACGCCCTGATCGAGCGCCGGCTTGACGAGCGCTTGGCGCGCCGCGGGCGGCGGCAGCTCGCCGATCTCCGGGAAGTCGAACAGCCGCTCCGCGTACGACTTCGCGCTGCGCCCCATGCGGCCGCGCGCGGTTATGCGGTAGGCCGGCGCCGACGAGCCCGACCGGCAGCGCTGCGCCGTGCGGTGCAACCCGGTGATCAACGCCGCGAGCTCGTCTTCCTTCACGTACTGCAACTCGTCGATGAAGAGCACGAGCGCGGTGCCGCGCGTTGTGCCGCTGCGCCGACCGTCTCGAGCAGCGCCGCCAGGTCGTGCTCGAGGTCGCCGTTGTCGGCGAGGCCGGGCTCGGGCTCGAAGTCGACCCCGACCTCGATGTCGTGGAACTTGACCTTGAGCGCGCGTGCGAAACCTGCGAGCGCTCACGCAGCGCTCGTTCGCCGAGCGCCTTGGCTTGCTCGTTGCGCGAGAGGCGCAGCGGCGCGACACGCAGCTCCGGCGCCAATAGCGCCGGCAGCGAGCGGCCTTCGGGGAGCTTCGATACGCAGCGTGTGGATGCCGGAGGCCTCGGCATCGTCGCGCATGCGATCGAGCAGCACCGTCTTGCCGACGCCGCGCAGGCCGACCATTAAGATGCTCTTGCTTGGGCTGCCCGCGCCGGCAGGCGCTCGACGGCGACGCGCACTTGCTCGCGCAGCTCGTCGCGTCCCGCGAGCTCGGGCGGCGGCGTCCCGGCACCGGGGTGCGTAAGGATTGGCGATGGCGTCCATGCCGCGATTATAGTGGCTTTAGTGATCTTATCTAAACTAGATAAATCTGCTATAAAGTCCCTATAACCCCATGGCGCAGCAAGGGTGGCAAACGGTTCTCTCGCGCGGCGGCACGCTCGTGCTCGACGGGGCGACCGGCTCCGAGCTGCGCCGCCGCGGCATGCCGCTCGACCCAGCTCGTCTGGAGCGCGCTGGCGCCGCTGACGCACTACGAGCTGCTGCGCGCCGATCCACTCTGACTACATCGCGGCCGGCGCCGACGTCGTCACGACGAGCACGTTCGCGACGACGCGGTTCGTGCTCGAGGCCGCGGGCCGCGGCGACGAGTTCGCGGCCGTCAACGCGCGCCGTCGGGCGCTGCGCGCGAAGCGCGCGACGCGAGCGGCCGTGAAGTCGCGATCGCGGGCTCGATCTCGTGCTTGCCGCCCGGCTTCGACGTGCAGGCGTATCCCGACGAGAACGAGGAGAGCGCGGCGTATCTCGAGCTCGCCGAGACTGCTCGCCGAAGCCGGCGCCGATCTCCTGCTGCTCGAGATGATGCAGGAGACGCGGCACGCGCTGCTCGCGTGCGCCGCCGCGAGCAGCGATCGGCCTGCCCGTCTGGCTCGGCGGTGAGCTGCCGCGTCGGGGCTGGCGGCGCGCTCGTCGGCTTCGACTTTCCGCTCGTGCCGCTCGCGACGACGCTCGACGCGTTGCTGCCGTACGGCCCGACGCCATCGCACGTGATGCACACGCCCGCTCGCACGCCGTCGCGCACGCGCTGCGGGAGATCGCGCGCGCGCTGGCGCGGGCCGCTCGGCGCTGCTACCGAGATCGGCGACGGCGCGGCGGCAGCGGAGACCGTTGCGCCCGCGGAGTCTCGCGGCGCACGCGCGACTGGCTCGCCGGTGGTGCCCGCATCATCGGCGGGTGCTGCGGCACGCAGCACATGCATTGCACAGCCCTCACCGCGCTGCGCGCCGCTACGCCGGCAGCGGGATCGGCGCTGACTTCGCTTCGGCACGTCGTAGCCGCGCTGCACGGCGGGCCGCGCCGCGATCGCGAGATACCAGCGCTTGAGATTCGGGATACTGCGCGAAGTCGATGCCCTGCCACTCGCAGCGCGAGATCCACGGCCAGGTCGCGATGTCGGCGATCGAATAGTCGCCGGCGAGGTACTCGGCCTCGCCGAGCCGCTTGATCGAGCACGCCGTAGATGCGCTTCGCCTCGTCGCCGTAGCGCTTCTCCGCGTAGTCGGACTTGCCCGTGTTGAACTTCAAGAAGTGATGCGCCTGACCGAGCATCGGCCCGACGCTGCCCATCTGCATCATGAGCCACTCGACGCGCCTGCCAGCCCGACTTGCCGCTGCCGCTTGAGCTGCCCCGTCTTGTCGGCGAGATACAGCAGGATCGCGCCCGACTCCATCAGCGCGACACCGGTGTCGTGGTCGACGATCGCCGGGATCTTGTTGTTCGGGCTGATCGCGAGAAACTCGGGCTTGAACTGCTCGTTCGCCATTGATGTCGACCGGGGATCACTCGATAAGGCAGCCCGACCTCCTCGAGCATGATCGAGATCTTTGCGGCCGTTCGGCGTGGTCCACGTGTAGAGGTCGATCATTTAATTGAGTATTCGATCACAAAAGAGACGCGATTCTGCTTCGCCCGGCTTGCCACGCATCCCAAGGTCGAGAATGATAAGTGGCGCTTCCCGTTGACCGCGACTTGACGTATGCCGATCGCAGCCATACTGACGACTGCCCTCACCCTCTTCGCCATCGTGCACTTGTTCCGCACGGGCGACCCATGTTTACGCTGCTGTTCGTCATCCCTCATGGTGCCGGTCGTCAGCCGCTCGCGTATGCCTCATCGTCGAGTGCTGCCGTCGTTCGAAGCCAGAATCCGGCGGCGCGAAAAGCGCGTTGAGCCGAGCGCGCAAAGCCATCGACCCGAATCGCGGCGTGCGTGAAGTCTCGCTGAACTACGAGCGCAGCCAGAACATCGATACGGCGAGCAAGCTCGCCGCCGCCGAGCTGACGAAGGCCGGTCGTCACGAAGAGGCTATCCGCGTCTGCACCGCAGGCGCGCACGGGCCTGTTCGGGGACGACCCCAAGATCTTGCTGGCGCTGGCGAACGCGCAATCCGCGGCAGGCCGGCACACGGAGACGATCGCAACGCTCGACTCTCTGCGCGAGAAGAATCCCGGCTTTTCGCTCCGCGGACGGCCACCTCCTCTATGCGCGCCGCTCGAGGAGAGCGGCGCGACGGCGCGCCGCTCTGGAGGAGTACGCGGCGCTCGCGAACTACTACCCGGGCGCCGAGGCACGCGTGCGCCAGGCCATGCTCTACAAGGAAGCTCGGCGACAAAGCTCGCGCCGACCAGCTGTTCGCGGCGCTCCTGAAGGACGCGCGGCTCGCGCCGGCACTTCCGGCGCGCCGAGCGCGAGTGGATCGAGCTCGCCGAGCGCGAGGCCGCGAGGCGCCGGTAAGCCAGCTACAGCACCGCAGGGTGACTACAGCGGCACCAAGGCTGATCTGCGGGAACGCCATCAAGGCAACGTCACGAACAGCGTGATCGGCACGAACGGGAACGCGCCGCGGAAGATCGTCGCCGAGCGTCATCGTGCGGATCGTTCATGCTCGCCTTGATGACGTAGACGCTGAGGCCGAACGGCGGCGTCAGCAGGCCGATCTCGATCGCGATCGTGGTGACGACGCCGAACCACACGAGGTTCGCGCCGAGCGCCGTCGCGACCGGCAGCGCGAGCGGCAGCATGATCAGCATGATCGACGTCGAGTCGAGCAGCGTGCCGAGCAAGAGCAGCAGCAGCAGATAGGCGGCGAGGAATCCGGCCAGCCCCAAGCCCGTGCCGCTCAAGAACGCGCGCCATGTCCTGCGGCAGCTCGGTGAGCGCCAGCATGCGGCTGAACGTGCTCGGCGGCGATGATCAGGAACAGGATCGAGACGGATACCTGGCCGGTCTCGCTCGATGACTTCCCAGAGCTTCGGCCACGCTCAGGCGGCGCTTGATCGAGCGCGATGACCATCGCGCCGAGCGCGCCGGCCGCGCCGGCTTCCGTCGGCGTGAACATGCCGCCGTAGATGCCGCCGAGCACGAGCACGATCAGCGCGACGACGGGCACGAGGCCGAGCAGCACTTCGTGCGCGCCGCGCCTGCTCGGCGCGCGTCTCGCGCTGCACGTGGCCGACGAAGCTCGGGCCAGAGCCAGGCCATGAGCATGACGCCGACCGCGAACGCGACGGCGAGCAGGATGCCCGGCAGCACGGCCGCGAGGAACAGCGCGCCGATCGACACCTCGGCGAGCACGCCGTAGATGATCAGCAGCAGGCTCGGCGGAATCAGCATGCCGAGCAGCGACGAGCCCGCCGTGAGCCCGACGGCGAACTTCGGCGTGTAGCCCTGCCGCACCATCTCGGGCACGGCGATCTTCGTGAAGATCGCGGCCGCGGCGATCGAGATGCCCGTGATCGCGGCGAACACGGCGTTCGCCGCGACGGTCGCGACGCCGAGCCCGCCGTAGACGCGCGCCGAAGATGCGCTGCGCCGCGCGGAACGCGTCGCGGCCGACGTCGGAGACGTTGACGAACAAGCCCATCAGCACGAACAGCGGCACCGTCGCGAACACGTAGTCCGAGATCGTGCCGTCGGCCGCGAGCGCGAGCGTGCGCGCCGCGATCGACGACGTCGTGCTTGATCAGCGCGAGCCCGAGGAACCCCGTCAACAGCAACGCGAACGCGATCGGCAGACCGAGCACGATCAGCACGACGACGAGCGCGATCATCGCGATGCCGACCGTGCGCGGCTCGGCGTCGACGCTCCAGAGGACGACAACCGCGAGCGCGCCGAGCGCGACGGCGACGGGCGCGAGCCAGCCGCTGCGATCGGCGCGAGATACGCGCGACGGCGAGCTCGCGCACGAGCACGACGGCTCGCCGATGCCCGAACCGGCGACGATCAGCAGCTTGATGGGCCAGACGGCGAATCGTGTAGATGCCCTCGACGCCGGCGAACTCGGCGCGTGCGCCAGCGCACGTCGCGAAGTCGGGCCACGAGCCGAGCACGAGCGCGGCGAGCAATGCCAACCCGAGCAGCGCGCGACGCAGCGCGCCACGCGCTCGCAGCCGCCGGCGCGGTTGCGCTCGAGCGGCGCCAGGAACATCTCGACGCGCATGAGCCGGCCGTGCAGCACGGCGTGCGCGAGCTGCAAGAACACGCAGCGCGACGAGCGACAGCGACACCATCTCCGTGACGCCCGCGATCGGATCGTCGAACACGGTGCGCGCGGTGATGTCGGCGCGAGATCAGGAACATCAGCGCGAACACCCAGACGACGCCGGCCGCGTTCAGCACGCCGACGAGCTTCGCGAACGGCGTCGCCGCGCGCGTGCTCGCGGTCACTGCACGTCGCGAGCTCGGTCAAGGCGCGCGATCCCAATCGCGCAGCGGCTGGCCGCCGCGCGCGCGGCAGCGCCGCCATGTACGCGCGCAGCACGTCGCCGGCCGGATGGCCGCGCCGCTCCGTCGCTTGGATCCAACGCCCCGCGATGTCCGGCATCGCGTCGAGCCACTTCTGCTTCTCGGCCAGCGGAAACTCCGTGACGATCGCGCCTTCACTCTTCATGCGCGCGATGCTCGCGTCGTAACGCTTCGCTAGATCGTCCGCCACCGCGCGGCTGTACTCGGGCCCGAGCCGCTCGAGCTCGGCCGCACGTCGTCGGGCAACCGATTCCACGTGTCGAGGTTGATTGCGAGCGCGCCGGTGACCTGGCTGCCCAACCCGACGAGCGCGACGTACGGCGCGACCTCGTGCAGGCGGTTCGGCGCCGCGCCCGTGAGGATCGTGATGACGCCGTCGGCGACGCCGGTCTGGATCTGCTGGTAATACGTCGTCAGGCTGCCGTCGACGGCGACGGCGCCCGTGCCTTCGAGCCACGCCGCCGACGGGCCTGGCGCGAGGATCTTGCGGCCGCGCAGATCGTCGACGCTGTCGACGGGGAACGTCGTCATCAGGTGATAGGTGTCGAGCGCGCTCGCACCCAAGAACTTCAGGTTCTGCGCCGTCCACGCGTCCGTCCATCGCGGGCACCGTGCGGTGCAGCTCGTTGACGATGTCGACGACCAGGCGAAAGTCGTCGCTCGCGAACGGCGCGTAGAACGTCACGTTCTGCAGCGGCAGCTTCGACAGCTCCCAGAGCGTGCCGACCCAGCCCATGTCGGCGAGGCCGACCTCGATCGCCTTCGAGCGTGCTCGCCGTATTTATAGAGCGAGCCGCCGTAAGCCTCCGTCCAGCGAATCCGGTAGGGCACGCCGCGCGCCGCGAGGCGCTTGTCGAGCTCGGGCACGACGAGCGTGTGCATCGCGCCGACCCACGCGAGCGTCGTCGGCTGGCTCGACGCGACCGTGAGCTTTATCGTCGTCTCGTCGCCGTCCGCGCGCGCGCAGCGGCGCAGAGCATCGTCGAGAGAAAGCGGCCGCCGCGCATAGGAACTTACGATTGCGGAGCCCGGTCCTCATGAGTGCGGCAACGGTATCATGGGGCCGTACAGCGACGGAGGTAAGGCGATGGGAATGCTCGTCGACGGCAAGTGGCACGACGTCTGGTACGACACGAAGGCGTCGAAGGGCCGGTTCGTGCGCAGCGAAAGTCGCATTTCGCAACTGGATCACGCCCGACGGCTCGCCGGGTCCGACGGGCCGCGGCGGTTTCCGCGCCGAGCCGAACCGCTATCACCTGTATGTCGCGTTCGCGTGCCCGTGGGCGCACCGCACGCTGATCATGCGCAAGCTGAAGGGGCTCGAGTCGCTGATCGACGTTTCGGCCGTCAACAGCTACATGGGCGCCGAAGGCTGGACGTTCGCGCCGGGCCCGAGACGATTCGCCGACTCCGTCAATCGCGTCGAGCGGCTCTACGAGCTCTACACGCTCGCCGATCGCGAAGTACTCGGGCCGCGCGACCGTGCCCGTCCTCTGGGACAAGCACGAGCGCACGATCGTGTCGAACGAGTCGGCCGAGATCGTCCGCATGCTGAACAGCGCGTTCGACGGCGTCGGCGCGAATCGACGACGACTACTATCCCGAGGAGCTGCGCGCCGAGATCGACGAGCAGAACGCGTTCATCTATCCGGAACGTGAACAACGGCGTCTATCGCGCCGGTTTCGCGACGACGCAAGAGGCGTACGAGGAAGCGGCGAACGCGCTGTTCGCGGCGCTCGACGAGCTCGAGGGTCGGCTCGCGACGCGCGCGCTTCCTCACCGGCGACCGCTTCACCGAGGCCGACATTCGATTGTTCACGACGCTGATTCGCTTCGATCCCGTCGTACAACGGGCACTTCAAGTGCAACCTGCGCCGCATCGTCGACTACCCGAACCTCTGGGGATTCGTGCGCGACGTCTACCAGATGCCGGGCGTCGCGGACACGCGTGCACATCGACTTCATCAAACGGCACTACTACGGCAGTCACGCGGAACCTGAACCCGCATCGCATCGTGCCGGTCGGCCCGAGCCTGAACTACCAGGCGCCGCACGGCCGCGAGCGGCTCGTGCGCACGAGCCTAAAGTCTCGTCGTTAGAGCCTACCAGCCTGATAGTCGGCGAACGCCTGCCGGATCTCGCTCGCGTGTTCATGACGAACGGACCGTAGCGCGCGACGGGCTCGCTTGAGCGGCCGGCCGCCGACGACGATCAGCCGCGCGCCTTCGCGCCCGCCACGACGGGCAGCTTGCGCCGTGCCGACGTCAGCGCGAGCTCGCCGCGCGCGATCGACCATGCCCGCACGCGCCGATCTTCGCGTCGCCCTGCGTACACGTACGCGAACACGTTGTGGCCTTCGGGCAGCTCGCGCGACGTAGCTCGCGCCCGCGTCCAGGTGCAAGTCGAAATAGACGGGCTCGCGTCGCGACGTCCGTCACGGGCCCCGCGACGCCGTTGACGGTGCCGACGAGCACGCGTGCGCGCGCCCGGGCCGAGCTCGACCTCGGGAATGCGGTCGCCTTGGATGTCCTGGTACGCGCGGTGCCGTCATCTTGTCGCTTGCGCGGCAGGTTGACCCAGAGCTGGAAGCCCCACATGAGGCCCTCCTGCTGCTCCGGGAACTCCGAATGCACGATGCCTCTGCCGGCCGTCATCCACTGCACGCTGCCGGGGCCGAGCAGCCCTCGTTGCCCTGGTTGTCGCCGTGCCGCATGCGGCCGGCCAGCATGTAGGTCACGGTCTCGAAGCCGCGATGCGGATGATTCGGGAACCCGGCGAGGTAGTCGTTCGGATTGTCGGAGCGGAACTCGTCGAGCAGCAGGAACGGATCGAGACGAGTCGAGCGCTCCGGTGCCGATCACGCGCGTCAAGCGCACACCGGCGCCGTCGCTCGTCGGCTGGCCGCGAACCTTGCGCACGACTTCGCGCGTCTTGCTACCCACATTCATGCTTGACGTTGCCATCGGTCACTCCTTTGCTCAAGCGCTGATCCGCGCAGCCGGGAAACACGTGCCCCGGCGCGGGAGCAACGATATGATGCCTGCTCGCTGAAAAACCAAGCCAGGGGGATAAAGGCGTGGTCAACAAGAACTTGGTGCTCGGCTTCGCGGCTGCGCCTGTGGACCGTGCCGGTCATTGGCGCAACAAGATCCCGCGACGGTCCAGATCCAAACGCAAAAACTGGCCGGCAACGCTCTTCATGCTGATGGGCGATGGCGGCAACATCGGGCTGTCGACCGGCGCGGACGGGGCCGTGCTCGTCGACACGGAATACGCGCCGCTCAACGCCAAGATTCTCGCGGCCGTGCGCGCCGCCGGCGGCAGCGACGTCAAATACGTCATCAACACTCACTGGCATGGCGACCATACCGGCGGTAACGAGCCGCTCGGCAAGGCCGGCGCTGCTGATCATCGCGCACGACAACGTGCTCGCGCGCATGAGCACGGAGCAATTCATGGCGGCCTTCGATCAGCACGTTCCGCCCGCTCCCGCCGCGGCGCGTCCCGTCGTGACGTTCCCGTCGCGAACGACGTTCCACTTGAACGGCGACGTCGTCCAGATCGTGCACATCGCGAACGCGCACACGGACGGCGACTCGATCGTGCATTTCACGAACGCGAACGTCATTCACACGGGCGACACCTACATGAAGGACGTGTACCCGTTCATCGACGTCGGCAGCAAGGGCTCGATCGACGGCTTCATCGCCGCCGCCGACGCCGTGCTGTCGCGCAGCAATGCGAACACGAAGATCATCCCGGGTCACGGCGCGCTCGCGAACAGAGACGACTTAAGGCGCTTCCACGACATGCTCGTGGCGGCGCGCGGCAAGATTCAGGCGCTGATCGATCAGGGCTTGAGCGAAGACCAGGTCGTCGCGGCCAGCCCGACGGCCGAGTTCGACGACCCGTGGGGCAAGGGTTTCATGACTCCGGAGCAACTTCACGCGCTTCTCGTATCAGAGCCTGAAGAGATAGGAGCGCTCAGCCATGAGCCCGCAAGCTGTCGAAGCTTCTGGCGTCGAGCTTGATGCTTGGTCGCTGTCCCGCCGGCGTTCGCGCAAGCGCCTGCAGCAACCGCCGCCGGTTGTCTCGCCGGACATCGCGGCGAACCGCGACGTGACGTTGCGGCTGCGCGCGCCCTCGGCTGAGCGCGTCGATCTCGTCAGCGGCGGCGACATTCCCGGCGTGCCGATCCAGGGCGGCCTGCCGCTCGCGAGGGGCGCCGACGGCGTCGTTCTCGGTCATGCTGCCGGCCCTCGCGGCCGGCGCGTATCGCTACCGCTTCACGGTCGACGGCGTGCCGACGGGCGATCCCGTGAACCCCGCGACGAGCGAGTCGAACAGCAACGCGTGGAGCCTGTTCTACGTGCCGGGCGCGCCGTTCATGGACACGCAGCGCCTCGCGCACGGCTCCGTCGCCGAGGTCCACTATTTCTCGACGGCGCTCGGACGCACCGCGCCGCATGCACGTCTACACGCCGCCCGGCTACGAGAAGAGCCGCGACGCGTATCCCGTGTTCTATCTGCTGCACGGCGCGTTCGACGGCGACGACTCGTGGTCGACGGTCGGCCGCGCCGGATTCATCGTCGACAATCTCATCGCGAGCGGCGCCGCGAAGCCGATGATCGTCGTGATGCCCGACGGGCACACGGCGCGCTTCGGCGGCGCGGCGGCGGGCTCAATACCGCCGACTTCGTGCGCGAGTTCACGGCCGACATCAAGCCGTACGTCGAGAGCACGTATCGCATCAGCAAAGGCCGCGCGTCCACGGCCATCGCGGGCCTGTCGATGGGCGGCGCGCAGACGCTCGACATCGCGTTCGGCGATCCCGACGACCTACGGCTACGTCGGCGTGTTCAGCTCCGGCGTGTTCGGCATCGATAACAACGCGGACTGGGAGAACGCGCACAGCGCGCAGCTCGACGACGCCGCGGCCAAGCGCGACCTCCAGCTCGTCTGGTTCTCGACGGGCAAGGACGACTTCCTGCTCGGCACGACGAAAGCGACCGTCGCAATGCTGAAAAAGCACGGCTTCGACGTCGTCTACGAGGAGTCGAAGGGCGGCCACACGTGGATCAACTGGCGCGAGTATCTCGCAAAGTTCGCGCCGCAGCTGTTCCGCTGACGGAATCTCGTCGACGTAGAAGCACTTTGCGAGCGCACGCCCTGCCGAAGGCTTGGCCGCGACGCCGGCGAAACGCCATTAGATGTTGCTAGACATTTCGCCGCTGCTCCGGCACCGCGACTTCCGGCTCGTGTTCGTCGGCCAGCTCGTGAGCTCGTTCGGCGGCTTCATAACCTACGTGCGCGTTGCCCGTGCAGGTGTACGCGCTCACCAAGTCGTCGGCAATCGTAGGACTCATCGGCGCAGCGCAGCTCGTGCCGCTCGCCGCGGCGGCGCTCTGGGGCGGAGCGGTTGCCGATGCGCTCGACCGGCGCACGCTGTTGCTGCGCTGCGAGACGCTCATGGCGTGCGGGTCGCTTGCGCTCGTAGCGAACTCGTTGTTAACGAACCCGAGCGTTCTCGCCTTGTTCGTCATCGCGGCGTTCCTGTCAGCGGTGAACGGCTTTCACCGCCCGGCACTCGAGGCGATCACGCAAAAGCTCGTGAATCGCGATGAGCTCGCCGCCGTCTCGGCCCTGACCTCGCTGCGCGGCACGACGGCGGCGATCGCCGGACCGTCGCTCGCCGGCCTCTCGATCGCCGCGTTCGGGTTGCCGATCACGTATTCGATAGAGGTAGCGACGTTCGCCGTGTCCGTCGCCGCGCTCGCTGCCATCCGTGCCATGCCGCCGGCGGACACGGCTCGGCCCGCAGGGATCGCCACGATCCTCGAGGGCCTTCGCTACGCCGGCAGCCGCCCCGAGCTCATCGGAACCTACACCGTCGACATCGTTGCAATGACGTTCGCGATGCCGCTGGCCGTGTTCCCGGCGCTCGCCGAGCAGCTCGGCGGCACCGCTACGGTCGGCTTTCTTTACTCCGCCATGAGCATCGGCGCTTTGCTCGTCACGATCTTCAGTGCTTGGACTCGCAACGTGCAGCGCCGCGGCGCCGCAGTGATCGTCGCAGCGGCACTCTGGGAGTCGCCATCGTCGGGCTCGGTCTTCGCGACCTCGCTACCGATCGCGATCGGTTGCCTCGTGCTCGCGGGAGCCGCCGACATGGTGAGCGGTTTGTTTCGGATGACGATCTGGAACGAAACGATCCCGCCGGCTCTGCGCGGGCGCATGGCGAGCATCGAGCAGCTCTCGTACATGACGGGGCCGTTGCTCGGCAACGCGCGCGCAGGCTTCATGGCGGAGCAATTCGGGCTGGCGCGCTCGATCGTGTGGGGCGGCATCATCTGTGTGGCTGGCGTCGCGCTGTGCGCGCCGGCGTTGCCGCGATTCTGGCGCTATCGCAAATCGGCTGCGGGCGACGACGCGCACAACACCGCGTGACGCCGCAGCGACGGCGTCGAGCTCACGCGCACCGGCGACGCGCTCTAGCCGGCCACGCTCTCCCGGCGGCGCCCGAGCGCGATGCCACCGCGGCCGCAGCACGCGGTTCCACCACACGATGGCGCCGGTCACGAACATGAAGGTCGGCGTGAGACCGAACAGCGCCCACGTCGCCTTCGTCGCCTGATCGCAGAGACCGGGACCATTGCACGGAATCCCGATGCCGTTAATCCGGCCGAAGTGCAAGTAAGCGAGCCAGTACAGCACGCGGTCGCTGATGCGGTCGCCGCCGCCGTCGCGCGGCGGATCGAGCGCGTCCGCGAGCGCCTGAAACAGATCGGGAAAGCTCAAAATAGGCCCCGCTCAAGCCGATCAGGAGAATGATGCCGAGCGTCCAGAGCCCAACCATGCTGTGCAAGTGCCAGACGGCTCGCCGGAAGCTCACGCCGCGCGGCAGTGTGAGTGCTGCGCCGCCAGGCGTGGACGCCCGGCCACCAGATCACGAGGCCCGAGACCGCGAGCACGAGCACGGCCAGGGCGCCGGAAGCCATTCACCACCCGTCCGCGGCACCCGCGAGCAGGATTGTCATGCAGATCGAGCAGCCACGTCGTGGCCTCGAGCGCGCGCTCGAGATCTCGAAGAGCTCGTTGCGATAGACGAGCACGCTACCCGTCACGCTGATCATCAGGATGTAGAGCCCGAGAGCGATGCCGCTCCACAGGTGCACTTGGAACAGGAACCGGCGCAACCACAGCCTCTGCGGATGCTCGACCCAGCGCTTCCACACCGTCATCTTGCGTGCCCCTCGTTCGAGCGGCGCTGCCAGCCGAACATTGGCCGCGATGATAGTATCCTTTCTCGCGAGCACATCGACGGAGCGCGAGCATGGCAGCCGCCGAAGCGTCCATCGCCGAGTTTCGACGAGCGGCCGTGGCCACGCCGCGTGGGTCCGGGTGTGTCATTGGCTCATTGCGGCGGGTGTCGTCACGCTCGCTGTCAGCGGCTTCGTGATCCTCATGGCGCATCCGCGCTTGTACTGGGGCGAGATCGCGCAACGATCTGACGCCTGCATTGCCTCGAGTTGCCGGTGAGTCACAATCATCGGCCCGAAGAGGTGGCAGATCGACGTCACGTTTTCGGAGCTTACGGGCGCGCCCGTGAGCGGGATCCGCACGTACGATGCCGACATCTTCAACGAGAACGCCTGGGCGCGCAGCTTGCACTTCCTCGCGGCCTGGATCGTGCTGACCGTCGGCTTTCTCTATGCCGCGCTCGGCGCTGGTCACGGGGCAGCGTCCGGCGCGACCTGCTGCCGCGGTGGCGCGATCTTGCGCCGCGCGCGCTGCAGCGCTCGGCCGCGGCACGCTTGTCGCTTCCGCTTCGGCGCGGGTGGCGGGGCGCCGTACGGCGTCTTACAGCGGTGCGCCATACTGCTCAGTCGCGTTCGCCCCTGTTGCCGCTCATGGCTGCTCACGGACCTCACGATGGCGCCAGCCGTCACGGCAGGCTTATCCGTCGATTGCTTGACGTGTTCGGCGGTCACCGCAGACCGCGCGCACGCTGCACTTCTGGATTCGGCGCGCTGACGCTCTTTCTGATCGTGCACGTCGCGCTCGTGATCAAGACGAGGCTTCCGCAGGCAGATGCGATCCATGATCCTGGGGCGCTGACATGAAGAAAATCGAGCTGTCGCGGCGGCGTTTTCTCACGGGCAACTTCTGTCGGCCGGCCTGCTCGTTGCGGGCTGCGCGGAAACCGAGCCGCCGACCTACGGCAAACCTGCTTCGCATGCGGCGATCTCTATCACGTCAAGGCGCATCGGCTGCTTGTTGCCGACGCGAACGCGCGTGGCGCGGGAATACTCGCGCGGCAGAAATTTCCTCTCACCCAGCGATCTGGCGGACGAATCCCGGCGACCCGAATCTATCTGTTCGATCCGTCGTACGGCGAGACTTACGATCACGGCTGCGCGCAGATGCATTCGCGGATTGGCGGCTCACGGTCGAAGGCAGCGTATTGCGGCCGGGCGCGTTTTCGGCTCGGCGATCTGCAGCGGATGCCCGCGCGGACGCAGATTACGCGGCATACGTGCGAGGAGGGTTGGTCATCGATCGCAGAATGGACGGGCGTGCCGCTCAAGCGCGTGCTGGAAGCCGTCAGGTACCAAGCCAGAGGCGCGCTACGTGCAGCTGTACTCCTACGACTATGTCGCGGAGCGGCATTGACATGATCGATGCGCTGCACCCGCAGACTGATCCTCGCGGTGCCGGCATGAACGGCCGCGACTTGCCGCTCTGCACACGGCGCGCCGCTGCGACTGCGACTCGAAACGCAGCTCGGGTACAAGAGCCTCGAAGTTCAGTGCGCCACATCGTCGTTCTCGATTCCTTCGAGGACGACGGCTCGATGCGCGACCGGCTGGGCCTGGTACGCGGGCATCTGACGGCGCCGCGTCGCACGCCCACCGAGCCTCGCGTCGTCTCAGAATTCCAGTCAGCCTGCGGCGGACGCCGCGCGCCGGATACGCGTGAGCGCGCTCACGGCCCAAGATCGCAGCGCGTCGTAGAGGCCGAGACCGACGTGTCCGGCCCGTCAGCGGCGAAACGCAGCGGTGAACGACCTGCCCGACCTTGAGGTTGCGCTCGGCGACGAACGCCTTGAGCTCCTGCTCGAGCGCGGCCGGCCTCGAACGCGGCGACGGACTCCGAAGCGAGCGGCGAGCCTCGCGAAGCAGCGCCGCGGCGCCGGGCGGCCGCGATCCTCCGCATTCGTGGCACTCCGCCATCCACGGCGGGCGGCCGCGAATTGCCCTGCATTCGCGGCACGTCGCCATCCGTGGCGGCGCTTCATGAGCTTCTCGAACTCGGCCCCTCGACGAGGCAACGCGTCGTCGGCGACGAAGAACTCGCGGAACTGCAGGATGTCGCCCATCGTCTTGATGCGATCGCCCGCGGCCGCGATGACGCGCGCGATGTACGGGCCGATCGCGGACGGCGGCGGCGCCGGAACCAGACCCGCGCGCTGTAGATAAAGCGGCGCCGCCGGCACCTTGCTCTCGACCGGGACGCCGCGCATGTGGCGATCCTCGAACGCCCAGAGCTTTTGCGGATCGAAGCTCGCCGGCGACTTGTTGACGCGGTCGAGCGTGAACAGCTCGATCATCTCGGCGCGCGAAGAACTCCTCGCGCGAGTCGTCGAGCGACCAGCCGAGCAACAGCAAGTAATTGATGATCGCGTCGGGCGAAGTAGCCGGCGACGCGGTAGAAGTCGACGACGACGGGGTTGAACGTCTCCGGCGTAGTCGCATGGCCGATCTTCGCCGCGATGTCGAGCGCGTGATCGTAGAGCCGCTTGAAGTCGGGGTGCTTCAGGTACTGCGCGATCTTGCGCTTGGACAGCTTGTTCTGGCTGCCGGGCTCGGCGACGTACGGCAAGTGCGCGAACTCGGGCAGCGCGTAACCGAGGCCCTGCATGATGAAGATCTGTCGCGGCGTGTTCGAAAGGTGCTCGATCGCGCGAATCACGTGCGTGATCTCGAAGTCGTGATCGTCGACCGCGCTCGCCAAGTGATAGAGGCACGAGCCGTCGGCGCGCTGCACGACGTGATCCTGCTCGTTGGCCCAATCGAATGCGACGTCGCCACGCACGAGGTCGTGAAACCGGCACTGGCCGTCGCGCGGCATCTTGAGCCGGACGACGCCCTTGCGGCCTTCGGCCTCGAAGCGCCGCGCGTCGGCGTCGGTCTCGGCCATCCACTTGCGGCTATAGAGGAACGCGCGCTTGTCCTTCTCGGCGGCCGTGCGCTCGGCCTGGATCTCCTCGGTCGTCGCGTAGTCGCGGTAAGCGTGGCCGCGCTGCGAGCAGCTGCTCGACGGCCGCCCGATGGCGCGGTTGGCGCTGCGACTGGAAGTACGGCTCGTGAGGTCCGCCGACCTCGGGGCCCTCGTCCCAGTCGAGCCCGAGCCAGCGGAAGCCGTCGAGGATCGGCTGCAGCGCCTCGGCGACGTTGCGCTGCTGGTCGGTGTCGTCGATACGCAGCAGGAACTGCCCGCCGCGCTGGCGCGAGAACAACCAATTGAACAGCGCCGTGCGAACGCCGCCGATGTGCAGATAGCCCGTCGGGCTCGGCGCGAACCGTGTCCTTACCGTCATCCGTCTACGTCCTCAAGCGGCGCCCAATGTACGTGCTTTTGCCGCCTTATCCCAGCCGCCTGAAGCCCGGCCGCAAATTGCTCCTGCATTTGCGGCACTCCTGCCATCCCTGGCGGTCGCGACACTGGACCTAAGGGAACCGCATCGGACGAAGTCGCCGAAGTACACTCTAAATGGCAACGCAGCTCCTTCTCGAACCGGATCCTTGAGCACACGAATCACTGACCTTCGGCGACTTTGGCAGGCGGGCGCGACAGCAGCCGTCGCGCTCGCCGTCGCCGGCGCCGCCGCCGCCGACGTCGAGGTCCTCGGAGTCGAGGGCCCGCTCGCGACGAACGTGCTCGCCTATCTCGACCTCGACGAGGAGCCGTGCGACGCGCCGCGGTTGCGCGTCGAGCAGCTCTACGGCAGGGCGCCGCCACGGATTCGCGACGCGTTGCAGGCGTTCGGTTACTACGAGCCGACCGTGACGCCGGAGCTCACGTTCGCCGACGCCTGTTGGCACGCACGCTTCACGATCGCGGCCGGCGAGCCCGTGCGCATTCGCACGTTGCAGCTCGGCCTCACGGGCGCGGCCGAGACCGACTCGCCGTTCGTCACTGCGCTCGCGCAAACCACTCTCGCAGCCGGCGCCCCGCTCGATCACGGCGCATACGAGCAGCTCGAAGCGCCGGTTGTCGGACCTCGGCCGCGAGCGCGGCTACGCCGACGCGCGTTTCGTCACGAGTCGCATCGACGTCTATCCCGACGAGCACGCCGCCGACATCGAATTGCAATTCGACTTCGGGCGTCGCGTACTCCTTCGGCCGCACCGAGCTCACGCAAGACGTGGTGACCGAGGATCTCGCGTCGTCGTACGTGACCTTCGCAGAGGGCGAGCCGTATGACGCGCGCAAGCTCGTCGACGTCTACGCGGCACTCGCCGACAGCGGCTATTTCCGGACGATCGACGTTCGGCCGCTGCCGGCCGATCGCGGCGACGCGCACGATTCCGATCGGCGTCACGCTGACGAGCGCGCCGCGCACGCAGACGAGCTACGGCATCGGCTACTCGACCGACACGCGTCCGCGTTCGCGCTTCGGCCGCAACAACCGCCGCTTCAACGATCGCGGCCACCAGTTCGGCGTCAACGTGCAGCTCTCGCCCGTCATCTCGGAGGTTCGCGCAAACTATCGCTTGCCGATCAACAGCTCGCGCTCGGAGTGGCTCAACCTCGACGCCGGCGTCAGGTCGAGGACACCGAGTCCGCCTCGAGCAATATCTTCGAGATCGGCGCGCGCCGCGTGCGCGAGCGCCCTCGGAGTGGACGCGCACGCAGATGCTGGCGCTGCGCGTCGAGGACTTCGAGGTCGCGGATCAGGAGAGCCGCGCGCGGCTGCTGATGCCCGGCGTCAGCTGGACGCGCATCCGCGCCGACAACGAGATCCGCCCGACCGCAAGGCTCGAAGCTGGCGTTCGAGGTGCGCGGCGCGCACGACGCGATCTTTTCCGACACGACGTTCGTGCAGACCACTGCGCTCGGCAAATGGATCTGGTCGACGAAGCGCGGCCAGCGCATCCTCGTCCGCGGCCAGGCCGGCGCCACGGCCGAGCAGCGAGTTCGAGGAGCTGCCGGCGTCGGTGCGCTTCTTCGCGGGCGGCGACAACAGCGTGCGCGGCTACGCGTTCGAGGAGCTCGGCCCCGTCGACGCGGACGGCAAGGTCATCGGCGGCTCGTCGCTCGCGACCGGCAGCTTCGAGTTCGAGCAGCCGCTGCGCGCCCGCTGGTCGCTCGCGTTCTTCGTCGACTCGGGCAACGCGTTCGAGCGCCTCCGAGATGGACGCGAAGACGAGCGTCGGCATGGGCGGCCGCTGGCAGTCGCCGCTCGGGCCGATCCGCATCGATCTCGCGCTGCCGCTCGAGGAGGATCACGACGAGTTGGCGCGTGCACATCACGCTGGGGCCCGACCTATGAGGTGGCTCAAGCGCAGTGCGATCGGTCTGGTGCGTCCTCGGCGTCCTCGCGCTCGCGGGCGTTGCCGCCGTGTTCTGGGCAGTCGGCACCGAGAACGGCACGACGTGGCTCGTGCGCCGACTGCTCGCCGGCGCACCGCAAGTCTCGATCGAGGGCATCCGCGGCACGCTGCTCGGCGGCGTGCGCCTCGAAGGCGTGCGCATGCGCACGGCGCGCCGACGAGCTCGATATCGACGACCTCGTGCTTGAGTGGGACGCCCCTGCCGCGTTGATGAGGGTGCTCGCATTCAGAAGCGCACATGCGCGGCAGCGCGACGTACCGGCGCGTGCCCGACGTCACGGCGAGCGGCGGCGGACCGCCCAAGCTGCCGTGGCCGCTGCGCATCGAAGAAGGAAGCGTCGGCACGCTGTCGATCACCGTCCTCGAGCGAACGCTGGTGTTCAAGCCGACGACCTTTGCAACCGGCACCTACGAAGGCCGACGCCTCGTGCTCACGGACGTCGCCGGGATGTTCGGCGGCGCGCGCGCTCGGCGCGAGCGCCACGATCGACCTCACGGACGACATCGACGCTCGACGTCGCCGGCGAATGGTCGGGCCCGCTGGCCGGCGTCGCGGCGAGCGGCACCGTCGAGCTCGCCGGCACCTGGCCTGACCTGACGATTCGTCACGAGCTCACGGCGCCGTTCGCGGCGACGACGACGACGGCACGATGACCACCGGACCGTTCCGCGTCGACGTCGTCAACGAGTGGCAAGACCTCGCGTGGCCCGGGGTCGCGGGCGTCGCGAGCCCGAGCGGCCGGCTCGCGCTGGCCGGCTCGCTGGACGACTACCGTTATGACGGCGGCGGCACCGCCGACATCGCTCGGCCGCGCCGGCGAGCTTCACCGTCGAAGGCACGGGCCAGCGGCTTCTGCTCGCGCTCGCGCGCCTCGAGCTCATGCCGGCGGCACCCGGGCAGCGGCTCGCTCACGAGGCACCGGAAGTCTCGACCTCCAGAGCCGCGAAACGAGCCTCGACGTCACGGCGACGCGCTTCGATCCCGTCTGGATCGTCGGCGCCTGGCCGGGGCGGCTCGACGGCACGGCGCGGCTGCGCGCGGGCCTTGCGCCCGAGCCGAACGCGGCGCTCGACGCCATCGCGCTCGCGGGAGAGCTGCGCGGCTATCCCGTGACGCTGCGCGGCGCGGCCGCAGTGATGGGCAGCGACCGTTATCGCCTCGACGCTTTGCGCCTCGACTCCGGCGCGAACCGCGTCGTGCTCACGGGGCGCTCGACCGCGAGCGGCTCGACCTCGACCGTCGACGCGAAGCTCGACGAGCTCGACCTGCTCGTTCCCGACGTGGACGGTGCCCTGACGGCGAAGCTCGCGATCGACGGCACGTGGCAGGAGCCGCGCGGCGACGGCGAGATCGCGCTGCGCAACGTGACGTACGCGGGCGTCACGGTGCAGCGGCTCGACGTCCGCGGCGCCGCGGGGCTCGCCGCCGACGCGCGCGTCGACTTGGACGGTAGAGGCCGCCGGGCTCGCGCGCGGCCCGCTGCGCGTGAGCGAGCTCGACGCCACCGTCGACGGCACGGCCGGCGCGCACGCGGCGCGCATCGAGCTCAAGGCCGAGGACGTCGACTTGAGCGCCGCGGCGACGGGCGGCCTTGCCGCGGGCGTGTGGCGAGGCATGCTCGATAGGCTCGAGATCGACGAAAAAGTGCTCGGACCCTGGCGCCTCGAAGTCGCCCGCAGCCGTCGGAATCGGCCGCGGCTTCGTGACGCTCGGGAACGCCTGTCTGATGCACGTCTCGAACGCGCGCTGGTGCAGCGAGCTCGACTTGCAGGGGCAAGCCCGAGGACAAGCTCGTCGTGTCCGGCCAGAACTTCGAGCTCGCGACGCTTGAAGCCGCTGTTGCCGCCCGAGGTCGAGCTCGCGGGCGTTTACCAGCTCTCGGGCTCGCTGTTCGACTTCATGGGCGACCCGCGCGGCGCCATCGCGCTGACGGGCGGCACTCACGCGGGCCAGCGTCGCTTTCGGCCGACGAGCGCGCGTTCGCGACGGAGCTCGACCTCGTGCAGGCGGGCATGACGCTGACGGAGCGGCCGCCTCGCGCTGACGGCAGCGCGTGCGCAGAACGGCGCGGCGGCAGCGCCGACGTCAACGCCGAGATCGCCGACGTGCGCGCGCGCGACTCGCGCGTGAACGGCACCGTGCGCGTCGAGTGGCCCGACGTCGGCGTTTCTCGCGCTGTTGTCCCCGGAGCTCGAGCAGCGTCGCGGGCGCGATCGACCGTCGACCTCGGCGTCGGCGGCACGGTCGCCGAGCCGACGGTCGACGGCCGCGCCGCCTTCTCCGGACGGCCGCATCGAAGTGCCGCGCTGGGGGCTCGTCGTCGATGGAATCAAGCGACGGCGACGAGCAGCGAAGGCCGCTCGCTTGCGATCGATGCGACAGGCCGCGCCGGCGACGGCGTGCTGACGGTCGCCGGCACGACCGAGCTCGACCCGGAGCCGGGATGGCCGACGCAGCTCACCGCTGCGCGGCGACACGGTCCGCATCGTGCAGCTGCCCGACGCCGAAGTCTTCGCGTCGCCCGACCTGCGCATCGAACGTCGCGCTGCCGCGTCATCGAAGCCACGGGACCGTGCGCATTCCGCGCGCCGCGATCGCGCTCGACGTGCTGCCGTCGCAGGCCGTGACCCCGTCGCCGGACGCCGTCGTTCATGGCAAGGAAGCGCCGAGCGCGCGCGCGCCCGTTGCAGCTCAAGCACGGCCATCGAGTTCACGCTCGGCGACGACGTGCGTTACTCGGGTCTCAACCTCGACACGACCGTCGGCGGCGAGCTGCGCTTGACGATGGAGCCCGATGCCTCGGCGAACGCGACGGGCACGTTGCGCCTCGACGGCACGTACGACGCATACGGCCAAAAGCTCGAGATCGAGCAAGGCCAGCTGTTGTTCAGCGGCCCGCTCGACGATCCCGGGCTCGACGTGCGCGCCGTCGCGGATGCCCGAGAACGAACGACTTCAGCGCAGCTGGCGTGACGGAAGTCGGCGTCGAGCTCACGGGCACTCTCGAAGACAGCCGCGCACGCGCAGTGTTCTCGACGCCCGCGATGAGCGAGGCCGACGCGCTGTCATATCTGCTGTTCGGCCGGCCGGTGAGCGGATCGAACGCTGCAATGGGCACCGAGGAAACCTCGACGCTGCAGACGGCCGCGCTGACGCTCCGGGCTTGCAGCAGGCGCTCCCGGTCGTGCAGCGCTTCGGCAACACACTGGGCTTGGACGAGCTGACCGTGCAGTCGACGGAGACGGACGCCGGCGCTTTGATGGCCGGCAAGTACTGAGCCCCGCGCGTCTACATCCGCTACAGCTACGGCCTCTTCAACCGCATCGGCGGCTTTCTGCTGCGCTTTCAAGGTCAACGACCGCCTGAGCATCGAGACGCGCTCCGGCGAGCAAGAGTCGATGGACCTGTTCTACACGATCGAGAAGGAATAGCCCGCCGTCTTGGATCAGCCGGCAGCTCGCCGATCGAGCCCGTCAGATAGCGCGCGACGCGTTCGCGCGGCAGCTTCTCGATGGCGTAGCGCAGCATCGTGCGCGGCATCCTCCGCGGCAATGTCGCCGCAAGAAGCGCTCCGCGACGGCGCGATCGCGGTTGCCGACCTCGCGCAGCATCCAACCCGTGGCTTTGTGGATGAGGTCCTCGCGATCGTCGAGCAACAGCTCCGCGATGGCGAGCGTGTCGGCGAACGAGCCGCGGCGGATGAACCAGAAAAGTTGCGACGATCGCGACACGGCGCTGCCACAGACGCGGCGAGCGCGCGAGCTCGTAGAGCGTCGCGCGATCCCGCTCCAAGAGATGCGCGCCGACGATGTAGTGCGCCGAGGAATCGACGAGATCCCAGTTGTTGACGTGCCTCGGCACGTGCTTCAGATATTGCTCGTAGATGCGCTGCTGCTCGGCAGCCGTGCCGCGCTCGTAGCGGTTCACGAGGATCAGTAACGCGAGAGCACGCTCCTCGTGCAGCGGCGAGCGCAACAGCGCAAACGCAACGCCGATGGGGACGGCGCGTAGCTCGCGGGCAACCTTGCGCAGCGTCGGCACGCGGATGCCGAGGAAGCGATCGCCGTGCCCGTACTCGCCGGGGCCCGTCTTGAAGAACCGCCGCGACGCGTCCGCGAGGCGCGGGTCCGCGAGCGGCCGTAACCGCGCGCGGATCGCCGCGACGCTCGCCGGAGCCGTCTTAATCGAGAGTCAACCTCGTCTCTCCGCTGGCATTGGCGTTCGAGAGGCTACGCGCCGGGGCGTTTCGGGAACAGGGCCCGTCATGGCATGCTGCGCCGCATTGAGACCCTCCGAACAAGAGGTTTTCGACGCATGCCACGCATCCCTCTCGCCACGGCTGTCCTCGTAGCGGCCGCGACGCTGCCGTGCCACGGGCAGGCGCCGAAGCGCTTCATGGGCGGCCCGGTCACTATCGAGGACCAGGGCAGCTTCTTCGTCGGCGGCATCACGAAGGTCAGCGAATACGCCGCGGTACCCGGCGCGCCGCCCGGCCAGCCGACGCCTGCCGCGCACGCCGCAGCAGATCACGATCGGCCAGATGTACGTGCAGTTCGAGATCCCGCGCGCGCCGCTCGGGCCCGGCTGGCCCGTGATCATGGTCCACGGCTCGACGCACACCGGGCGCCGCGCTGGAGTCGACGCCTGACGGCCGCGAGGGCTGGTATCCGTACTTCGTGCGCAAGGGCGTCGCGACCTACGTCGTCGATCAGTCCGGGCGCGGCCGGTCCGGCTTCGATCAATCCGTGCTGCACGAGGCCGATGCGCTGCTCGCAGCCGGCAACCGCGACGCCGCCGCGGCGCTGCTGCCGACCTTCCAGCGCATCACCGACAACGGCGCCTACCAAGCGTGGTTCGGTCACCTGCTGCCGGCAGGCTCGACGATCGACGACGGGCAAGCTCGTTCCGCACGGCTCGCCCGACGACCCGCAGGGCGCCGGGACGGCCGAGGAGCCGCACGTCGCGCCGCTGTTCCCGCTCGCAGCCGTCGACGAGTATTACAAGCAGCTCGTCCCGAACGCCGAGGCCACGCTGCCGGGGTCGATCTGCAAGACCTGCATGCCGCAGGAGCTGTCGCCGGCCAACACCTGGACACCGGAGAACCTGGCGACGCTCGTCGAGCGCTTGGGCGGCGCGATCGTCGCCACGCACTCGCAATCCGGGATCATGGGCCATCACATGCTTCGCATCCTCAAGGAGCGCGGTCACCTGGGACTCGTGAAAGGATTGATCACGATCGAAGGCGGCTGCTCGTTCGCGCAGAGCGGCCTCGACGGCCGAGGACTTCGACTCGATCCCGTATCTCGCACTCAAAGGCGACTACACGGCGACGAGCCCGCAGTGCCAAGAATCCGTCGACGCGATCAACGCTCGGCGCGCGCAAGGCCAAGGCACGGCCTACGCCGAGTACATGAAGCTCGACGAGCGCGGCATGCTCGGCGTCACGCACATGATGATGCTCGATTCGAAGAACCTCGAGATCGCCGATCTGATGCTCGAGTGGGTCGGCGAGCACGTACCGCGCGCGCCGCGGCACTGACAGGGAACACCATAGCACCTATGCAACATCCGCCGATCACGCTGCGCTATTTCGATGCTCGCGGCCGAGCGCAATTCCTGCGCTACTACTTCAAGCTGCGCAAGATCTCGTTCACGGACGAGCGAGTGCCCGTCGGCGACGAGCTCGCCGCGTGGCGCGCCCTGCGCGACGATCGCTCGCGCACGGGTCCGTTCCAGAAGCTGCCGGTCCTGCACTGGGGCGACCGGCTGCTCGCCGAGACCCTGATGATCGCGGCGTTCGTCCACGAGGTGAGCGGCGACGCGGGCCGTTGAACGACGATGACAACCTGCGTCACGGCATGCGTGACGTCGAGCCTCTGCCTCGACATCGATGAACCCGGTCGCGATCCTGCTGTGGGCCGAGGTTCTGTATCCCGGCGTCGACGTCGCGGCGATCGCGAAGCGCACGCTCGACCGTTTGAGATCGCAGTGCCTGGCGCTCGAGCAATCGTTCGTCGACTGGCGTTGGCTCGACAAGCGCTCGGAACCGCCGCATCATGGTCGCCGACTGTCTGCTCTGGGAGGAGCTCGACGTCGCGCGCGTCGTCTCGGCCAGCAGTGGTCGCTGGCCGCGACCCCGACGCTCGCGAGGTTCTACGACGACTTCCCGGGCCGCGGCGACCTGCGAAGCCATCCTCGCGGAGCGCCCTGCCAAATCACCGCTCGGCCGAACGGAAACCGAGGGCATCGCCGAAGATCCAGCAGTCGCTCGGCGGCTAGGCTTCATAGGGCCTCAGCGGCGAACCAGCCGCACGACGTCCGTCGCGGCGAGGATCGCGGTGACAGTCGCGCAGCCGAACAGCGCGACGCTCATCGAGATCTGCGCCATCCTGAGCACACGCTCGGGATTCTCCGGAGCGGATGATCTCGGCGATCTCGACGAGGCCTTCGGTGCGGTACGCGAGCACGAATACCGTGAGCCAAGCGAGGTTCAGCACGAGCCGCAGCGCTACGCGCGACACCGTGCGATAGGGGCGCACGAGATCGACACCTAAGCGCACGAGCTCGACGATGCAGAGCGCGAGCACGGGATAGAAGAACGGCTCGATGGCCGGCGAGAGCGCAGCACGACGCCGAGCCACGCGCTCGGGAACACGAGCCACTCGACCCACCAGAACAGCAGGATCGCCGTCGTCGCGATCTCGAACACGGTATCGGCGCGCGGAATCGCGGACAGCGGCGCGCCGCGCACGCCCAGGATACCGGTGCTCAAGTTGCGCGCGTCGAACTTGTCGAGAAACGAGAACCGCGCCTTGCCGCAGTCGAGCACGGCGAACGAGAACGTCACGAGGGCCGCCGACTGCAGCGCGATCCACCAGAAGGTGATGGCGACCTGCAACGCGGCCTGCATGGCCCTCGGGGCCGTCAGAGCAGCGCGATGCCGACCATGAGCCCGCCGATGACCGCGATGACGATCAGCACGGCCTGCATCACGTACCAATACAGCGGGAACACGTCGGGGCCGATCAACTGCTGCATCGGCAGATAGCGGCCCGCGACGACCATCGGATGGCCGAAGCCGCGCAGCACCTCGTTGAGCTCGTCGTCCGTCAGCGTGCCGGCCTAGCGTACGCTCGCGCTCCTCGACGGCCGAGGTGAATGCTCTCGCGCAGCTCGGCCGCGATGTCGTCGCGCTGCTTTCGCAGGCAGGAAGGTCTTTAGCTGCAACAGATAGTGATCGACCAACGTGCTCATCGGATTGCTCCCGGATGCATGTAGTTTTTCTCTTGCTCACACGATGTTGTCGAGCGCGCCGTTCAACGCGCGCCATTCGTCCAACAATTGCTTCAGGATCGCGCGGCCGTCGGGCGAAAGCCGATAGAAGCGCTTCTCGCGCTTGTCTTCCTCGCGCCACTCGCTCGTCAACAGGCCTTGCGACTCGAGCCGGCGAAGCAGCGGTACAGCGTGCCCTCGTCTATCTCGAGGCCGAGCTCCGCGAGCGCCTTGCGCAGCGTGTAGCCGTAGTGCTCCGCGCGCAAGCTGCGCGAGCACTGCGATCGTCAGCGATCTCGCGGCGCAACTCGAGGCGCAGCTTTGTCGATGAGCTCAGAGGGCATCGTCGCTATACCGTGTGCCATACACCGTGTGGCACACACTGTATATCACACAGTATGTGTGCGGCAAGAGGCACGAGCCGACGCCGGAGCTACGGCCGTTCGGCCAGCTCTGGGCTGATCTCCGGCCTTACCGGGCCAATGCCTCGAGACGGGAGATCAGCTCGTTCCAGCGGGTTTCTTCGGACCGGCACCGACCGGAGACAGCTCGCTTTCGCGGCTTCGGGCTTGCTGCAAGTGCGCGATCGATGCGCGCTTGCTCGAACTGTAAGGCCTTGATCGTGTCGTCGATCTCGGCGCGCGTCTCGGGCGACACCGCGCGGGAGTTGCTCGGCCGAGCAGATCCGCCAACTGGGCCTCGAGGTCCGTTGGCTCGCCGCGGTCGCAGAATCGAGCTCTCTGCGGGCGGCGTCGAGCTGTTGATCGGCTTGCTGCAGGCGGCCCTGTTGCGCCGACAAGTACACGCCCAGCGCTTGCGTCTCGGATTGGCTTCGAGCGGATCCTCGACGGCTACGCGGAGCTGCCTGACCTCGGCTGTCAGTGCCGCCAGGGATCCGTCCGGAGGTCCGGCGCCGCGCGCGGCGACTCGCGAGCTCGCTGCGGCTCGTCTGTCGACGCCGAAATCGTCAGGATCGACTGCCGCACCGCACGCCGCGACGACCGACAGCGCGGCCACGCAGAACATCCGCAACTCCAGTCTCGCAATCAGTGCCACGACTTCCCTCCTATCGTGATCGCGAAAGGCTACCTCCTTCGCGGCGGTCTGCGCCTACATGCTCCGACGGTTGCTACGATAGGCAGTCCAGGCGAGATCCGCCGAAGTGCGTGCAGGAGTGACGTTTGCGCGACGATAGTTTTTCGGCTTGAGCACCGGCGGCTTTCATCGCGTCGCATACACCGAGTGGGGCGACGTGCGCGACGAGCGGCTCGCGGTCTGCGTGCACGGCTTGACGCGCAACGGCCGCGACTTCGACGAGCTCGCGAAAGCACTGCAGAAAAAACGGCGCGTAGCTTGTCCCGACATCGTCGGCCGCGGCCGCAGCGACTGGTTGAGCGACGAGTCGCAATACAACTTCATCACGTACTGCGCCGACATGACGGCGCTGCTGGCGTGTCTGCGCGGCACGAGCGTCGATTGGATCGGCACGTCGATGGGCGGCCAGATCGGAATGATCCTCGCGGCGCAGCCGAACACGCCGATCGCGCGGCTCGTCTTGAACGACATCGGGCCGTTCGTGCCGAAGCGAAGCGCCGCGGCGGCTGCTCGCGTACGCCGGCACTCAGCCGGCGCCGTTTGCTTTCGCTTGCGCGACGCGGAGCGCTACATCCGCGAGATCTACGCGCCGTTCGGCAAGCTCAGCGACGCGCAGTGGGCGCACCTGACGCGCCATAGTCTCAAGGAGATCGACGGCGGTCGTTATGCGCTCGCCTACGATCCCGGACATCGTCGAGCCGCTGAAGGAAATGCAGCGCGCCGACTTCCACATCTGGCCGCTCTGGGACCGCATCCGCTGCCCTGTGCTGCGTGCTGCGCGGCAAAGCAGTCCGACGTGCTGCTCGAGTCGACCGTCGAAGAGATGAAGCGGCGCGGCCCGCGCATCGAGGTCGTCGAGATCGACGGCGTCGGCCATGCGCCGACGCTGACCGATCCCAAGCATCGTCGGCATCGTGCGCGACTGGCTGCTCGGCTAGAGACTTACTTCGCGACGAACTTCAGGAGCGCCGTCACACGGCCGTTCGGCGGCCTACGGAACCCGAGCCACGCGACACCGGCCAGCGCGACCAGCAGAGCCGGCGCCATCGCGTACCGCACGGCGGTCCAGCCGAACGCGTCGAGCAGCGCGCCCGAGCCGAACGAGCCGACGGCCACCAGGCCGAGCACGAGGAAGTCGTTGAAGCCTTGGACCTTCGCTTGCTCGGCGGACGTGTGCGTCGTGCCGAGCAAGCTCGTCGCGCCGACGTACGAGAAATTCCACCCCAGGCCGAGCGCGATCAGGGCGAGATAGAAGTGATGCAGATCGACGCCGGTGACGGCGATCGCGCCGCAGACGCCGAGCAGCAGCAGGCCGACGGCGATGACGGGCAACCGACCGAAGCGCGCGATCACGTAGCCGGTGAAGAAGCTCGGCGCGAACATCGCGATGATGTGCCAGAACACGACGTCGGCGGCATGATCGGACGTGAACCCATGGCCGACCATCGCGAGCGGCGTCGACGTCATGACGAGGCTCATCGCGGAGAACCCGACCATCGCCGACAGCACGGCTACGATGAACGCGGGTTGGCGTGCGATGCTCGCGAGACGACGACCGGTGTCGGCCAGCCTTTGCTGCGCGTGGCGGCACAGGGATGTCGAGAAACCATAGCCCGGCCGCGCCGACGACGTTGAGCACGATCATGGCGAGATAGGCGCCTCGCATAGGGCACGGCCGTCACGGTCCCGATCTCACGCACGATCCAGTCGCCCCAGAAAGGCGCTCAACAGGCCGCCTGCGAGCACCCACGAGATGGCCTTCAGGCTTGAAGGTGTCCGATGCGGTGTCGGCCTGCCGCGAAGCGGATGAAACCCTGCGTACCTTGATAGACGCCGAGGAGCATGGAGCCCGCCAGGAACAGCGCGAAGCTGCCGACGAACAAAGCGCGCGCGCACAGCGCCGAGGCCACCGCGGCCGCGGCCGCCGAGACCCAGAAGCCGGCGCGCCGCCCGAACCGCCCCATGAACAGCGACATCACGGGCGCCGTCACCAGCGATCCGACGACGACGATCGAGATCGGCAGCGTCGCGAGCGCGGGATCGTGCGGCCAGCACGGCCCCGGCCAAGCCGGCGACGATGATGTTGATCGCGAGCTGCGACCCCAACACGGCCTGCGCGAAGACGAGCACGGCGACGTTGCGCTTGGCGCGGCCGTCGTCGGACGCGACGGCGGTATCGGCGATCGGGGTACTCATGACAATAGGCCACCGAAGCGGTGCTTGAGGTTAACATACGGCCGAAAGGCCAGACTCGGGCGCGGGCAGGGATGCTCGCGGGTAGAACAATGCAGGGAGCAATTGCCGAAGGGGTCGTCGTGCAAACCATCGCCTATCCAAAAGAGCAGCTGCACGCGCACCGCGTACACGAAGCTCACGGAAGCGCAGATCGGCGCGAAGCTCTCCGGCGCCGCGGCCCGAAGAGCGTCGTCGCCGCTGTCGGAGGTTTTCGCGGGCAAGCAGCTGCGCGATCGTGACCGACAACGGTCCGACGCTGAGCTACCGCTTCGCGAGCAAGCAACCGTCTGACGGTGGCGGAAGAACGACGGCCGCGCGGTCGAGGCCGGTTACGGCGCGCTGACGCTCGACGATGTCGCGCTCTTCACGCACCTGGTGCCGGGCACGCCAGCGCGGCTACCACGTCGTCGTCGATCGAGCGAGCGGTCTCGCGACGGTTTTCGAGGTCTGGTTCAGCGGCTTCACGGACAACCGCGAAGTGCAGCGCGAGATCTACTTCGGCTACGTCGCCGAGGCCGGCAAGCAAGCGCCGATGGCGCGCCACTCGCTGACGAACCGCGTCGAAGGCAAAGGCTTCCACTGGACGCAGGACACGGGCGTCGAGACGCTCGAGCTCTATCCCTCGACGTTCTACTCGAACTTCGTCGAGCTCACGCGCTTAGGCGGCGAGCTCGGCTTCTGCGCGCCGACCGACTACGTGAAGATCGACGACGAGCTCTACGTCTACTCGCGCGTCGAGTGCGAGTTCTCCGGCGTCCAGACGTTGTACGTCTTCGACGCGAACCGCGCCGAGCAAGTCGGCGTGCGGCTCGGCTTCGACGCGAGCGACGCGCTCGAGTACTACGTATTCACGGGCCGCGGCGAATGGGTCGGACAGCATCGCGCAGTTCGAGCGCTTCGGCGACACGGCCGCGACGCCGATGCCGCCGCCCGCGAACGGCCAGCCGCTCGCGCGAAGGGCGCGCGCCGCGTCTACCGGCCGATGCGCAACAACTGGCAGATGACGAAAGAGCGAGGTCGCGGCCGCTGACCGAGAAGAGCCGTCTTCGGGCCGCCGAGCCCGATGGCCGGCAACAAGGGCCCCGTCAGCGACTATCTCGTCGGCAAGCAGATGACGCTGCGCTTCGACAACGGTGTCGCCGTCGGAGTATCGCTTCGACGCGATCGACACGTTGCACTGGCGCCGGCGCCGGCGAGAGCGCGTGGCACGAGGAGCGCTACGAGGCGTGGGAGAGCGCGCCCGGCGTCGTGATGTTCGGCCACCTGCTCACCGGCGCGCCGCAGAACGACTGCTACAAGCTCGTCGCCGACTTCGATCACGGGCTCGTCACCGTGCATCCACGGCACGATCGGCAGCGAGTACATCGCGAACGAGGCTCAGGCCGAGACGTGGTTCGGCGTCATCGAGATGGACGGCATGACGCCGCCAAAGTATCGGCGCCATCAGTTCACGGACGAGCTCGTCGGCCGCGCGGTCACCTGGAACTACTCGCCGGGCTTGACCTCGATGCACCTCTACACGACGCCGCATTCGCTTGAGCGTGGATCATCTTCGGCGAGAGCGGCGCCGGCGGCATGGAATGGAGCGGTCCCGCGTCGTACGTGAAGATCCGCGACGAGCTCTACCTCGCGTACTGGCTCGAGGAAGCCTGCAACGGCACGCTCGGCACGATCCTCGTGAACCTGCGCACGATGCACGACTGCGGCATCGGCTATCACTGCGGCCGCGACGGCCTGCGGCTCTCCGCGATGGGCGCGCACGCGCGGCACGCGGGGCGGTTCGACATCGCGAAGTACTATCGGCTGAAGGCGTGAGGTAGGCCGCGATGAGCAGGCAAACCGACTCGACGCAAATTCTTCTGGTGCGGGCCGCGATGCTCGCTGCGCGCCGCCAGCCGCCGGCGCCGCCGTCGCGAGCGATGACCTTGCGGCGCGGCTCGCGGCACTCGAGGACTCGAGCGCGATCCGCGCGCTGCTGCTCGCCTGGGCCCGCGACGTCGGCGCGGGCAAGCTGCGGCGCCCGCGGCGAGCATCCGCAGCCTGGCGCTCGACGCCGGACGCCGCAATCGCCGTCGAGCTGAACGGGACCGCAACCGCGCGCGTCTCCTGCACCGTCGAGACCGCCACGCCGATCGACGGCAACGAGACGCTCGTCGAGATGGCGCGCCAGCAAGGCGACGGCGTCGTTCGGCGGGCCGAGCCGCGCGTGCTGCATGGCAGCTTCGTCAAGCGAGGGTGACTTCTGGCACCTCGCGAACGCGGAGCTGCGCACATAACAGGCCTGGAGACGCGAGGATGAGAGCGAAGGTTGTTCTAGCTTTTCTGGTTGCCGGTAGCCTGACCGCATCGGCTGTAGCGCAGCACAGCCGTCGCGCCTGCTCCCGGTGCGACGCCGGCCCGTCCCGCCGGCGCGGCGCCGCCGCGTTCGCCGCTTCCGCCGCCGGAGCCGATCGAGCACATCAAAGACAACGTCTACAAGATTTTCGGCGGCGGCGGGAACACGCTAGTCGTCGTGCAGAACGGACGGCGTCGTGCTGGTCGACACGCAAGCTGCCGGACAACGGTCCAGCGATCGTCAGCCGAGATCAAGAAGGTCACCGACAAGCCGATCAAGCTGATCATCAACACGCACAGCCACCCCGATCATGTCGGCAGCAACGATTACCTCCGCCAGCAGTACCCGAACCTGCGCATCGTGATGAACAGAAGGCGCTAAGAGAGTGAGCTGGAGTGGGCCGCGCGGGAACCCCTGCTCCACTGCCGACGGAAACCTACACGGACCATACGACGATCGGCTCGGGCGCCGACCAAATCGAGCTCTATCACTTCGGCCGCGGCCACACGAATGGCGATACTTTCGTGCTGTTTGCCGCCGCGCGCCTGTTGTGCATGGGCGATGTGATGGCGTGGAACATGGCGCCTTTCCTGCCTGCCGGCGGCGCGAAGCCGATCGCTGGAGAGGCCGAAGCCCTCGTCAAGGCCGCGAAGGGGCAGGGTCGATCTGGTGGAGGAGGGCCATGGTCATATGGACACCTGGGCCGATCTCGAGCGGCTGGCCCGCTTCCAACCGGGCTTTCGGCTCGACGCCGCGAAGCTTCACTACGAGCGCGGGGACCCGCCCGGTGATGGCCGTCGCCGACTTGCAGAAGAACCCGGACTTCGCGCCGCTGCTCGATACCCACATCAAGAAGGGGCTCGAATACGGAAATACGCCGCTGGCCGCGCGCACATGAACGTGAATGTCGCTTACACGGAGCTCGCCGGCGAGACGGTCGGCTTCGGGATCGCCAACGGCGCACCGCTGCAGGCCACCGACAAGCACAAGGGCTCCAGCCCCATGGACACCGCGCCCGCCGACTCCCGAAAATGCTTGGCGGACAAAGTGGCCAAGATGAGCCTGCCCTCGTGCTTCCTCGGCTCCGGCGACACCGTGGACGATAGTCGCACGCGGCACAACGGCTTCTTAGCCTGGCAGGGGCGTTTCACTCTTTGCTGTAGTCGAAGCGATGTCCGTCTGCTCGGGCCGCTTCATGCCCTCCTCGAAGTACTTCTCCCACAGGTGGCGCCCACGGCCGGCCGAACATGTCGGGCACTTCGGGAATTGCTCGAACTTGGCCGCCCGGCGTCAGAGGCGTCGAATGGCCGTTGACGGAAAGATCGTCGCGATGCATTCGATGAACGGCGGCGGATCGCCTTCCTCGAAGCCGGAGAGATGCGCGTAGTTGCGCACGATGCGAGATCGGCTCGACGAACGCTTCAGGTCATGAAGATCGGATTCGTGGTTCAGCGCCGTGACCCGCCCGCCTTCGTCGCGAACCGGCGTTAGATCTCGATCGTCTGCAGCTTGCTCGAGAACTCGAACACGCCGTGGCCCGCCCAGCCCTGAACGTTCGATGTCCACGTGGATCAGCGCGTCCTTGTCCCAGAACCCGATCGTCTTCGCCGTACCAGCGCGGCACGGCCGGGCCCAGAGCGTGGACACGCCGCCCTCTCGACGTCCGCCATGTTGAAGGTGCGGCCAACGTGGATGTTCGTGATGAAGTTGTCGGCCACCCCTGCCTCGATGTGGACCAGCGAGGGCGTGACGATCACTGTCTGCGGAAACTGGATCGCGGCCGAGTACCAGCGCCGCATGAATCCTTCGGGCCAGCAATACTGCGACGGCCACTGCGGCGCGTTCGTGTTTCCCTGGTGGTACATGTCTTGGACGAAGCGCGTCTGGTATTCCGGCGTCAGCACTGACAGGACAGTCGGCAGCTGCACCGCGAGCATTGCAGAGTACCAGTTGTCGACGAAACCGCCCGGCGCGTAGCGGCCGTTGATGTCGCCGGGCACCGTGGCGTACGTATGCTGCGTGGGGCCGCCGCGCTGCTTCGTTTCAGCGAGCAACGCCTCATAGTGCTCGTGCGCGGTCTTGAACCCGTACGGGCTCACGATGCCCTCGCGCGGGTAGTCGCGATCGCAGTATCCCCACGCAGCGGAGCGCGGGGATCTTTGCCGATCAGCGAGCCGTTCAACGCACCTCGCTGAGACTCGAGCGCCAGCGGGCTGTTGCAGCGGAAGTACCGCTTATCGGTCCAGAGCGCGCGATCGGGTAGAAGTCCTTCGACGTGAAAAGGTCGATGGGCAACGGCTGCACGCCCGACGGCGCGGCGCCATCGGACGCAGCGACGACGCGCAAGGGGCCGAAGGCGAACGGCCCGACGAGAACGCGGCTGAACGCTTCCATGCTCCGCTGCATCTCCGCAGGATCCTGCGCTTGCAGCGGCAGGGCCGATCGGCAGTGTTAGGGAGGGGAACGCCGCGGCCACCGGCATGCCACGGCCCACGCTCTTGAACTTCAGGATCGGCGACTTGCTGAGCAGCGATAGGCGCAGCGACGGCGAACGCCAGCAGCGCGACGATCGAGGAACGACGGAGCTTTCACGGAACCCCCAGAGTGATAGCTTCGGAGAGCATACGACGAGTCGGGCGCGCCCACACTCGGGTGCTGGCAGTAACGGCATCGCGAAGCGCGCGAGTGGGAGGTAGGATGCGCGTTGGGAGAGACCGGAGCCGCGCACATGAGAAAAGTCACCTTGGGCCTAGGCGTCGTCATGCTTGCATCGATCGGCGCCACGCTGCTCGCGCAGACCGGCGGCGCGCCACCGAAGCTCGACGGCGCAAGATTTCGCTCGACATCCGTCAGCTCATCGACGCCTACCCGCATCTCCTCGACAACTGCGTGAACAACGGCAACGACTGCGCCGGACTTGTACACGGCGGACGCGACGTTCGGCGTATCGCAGGAGTGGGGCAAGCGAAAGATCTGGTTCGCGGCCGCGAGCAACTGCGCCGCGCGCGGCGGCGGCACGGACACGGCGTGCCGGCCGCGGCCAGTCGCAGGGCCACGCGTACCACCTCGAACATCAATCCCGACGATCACGGCAACGCCGACGGCGCGCGCACGCGACCTCGACGCTGCTGACGATCACGAACGACACGAACAACCGCGGCGACATCGTGCATTGGGAAGGCGGCTACGAGGATACGTTCGAGAAGACGCCGGCGGCTGGACGTTCAAGTCGCGCGTGCACGTTTGGCCCGAGGTCGCGTGGACCGGACCGCGTCGAGGACATGCCGCAGCGCAAGCTCGAGGACGAGTGAGCCCCTCTGTTGTGCTCGCTGAGACAGCCTGCCGCGCTGGAGAGCGTCGCGCGGCAAGCGCTCGACCGTCGGCTGGTCGAGCTCGGCTCGTCACCGCGCAGTAGCCGAACGTCCGTAGAACGGTGACACGCGCATCGGCGCCGCCGGCGTCGCTCGACCTCGGCGGTCGGATACCGCGACCACACGAGAAAGCGCTCCGCCTCCGGCGTCTTGCGACGCCACTTGGTACTGACGCCCCGCGGGCCGCGGGATGCGCTCACGGTCGAGACGCAAGCGCGGCTCCATGAGCCAGTTGAACGCACCCGTGTAGTACTCGTCACGTGTGACGACGACAACTTGACCGCCGAACGGATCGGCCGCGCCGGCGCGACCATGACGTCCTCCGGCGCGATACCCAGTGCCGCGACGGTCGCGCACACGGCGCGTGCCGCGGCGCTCGCTCCCATCATGACGACCACGTAGACAGCTGCGACGGCGATACCCGCCTGCGCCGCGCGCTCGAGCTTAGCAATACGTAACTGAACGAAGCAG
>ERZ1370068.10617-contig-930_pt1 | contig 35062 bp, 59 predicted proteins | sample MGYA00561227_ERZ1370068 | MGnify/ENA primary metagenome ERZ1370068 (study PRJEB38410, sample SAMEA6850437) | metagenome | study: Metagenomic assessment of the ecological functions of the soil: analysis of the soil microbiota associated with the...
TGCCGTGAAAAGTGGCCCGTCGTCAGTCGCATTAGACCGATCAGTGTGCCGGAGTGTGAATTCAGGTTGCCTGTCAGCCGTCTCTATCGACGATCATCGCGGCCGTCCGGCTTACCGGAGGGCCGCGACAATCACTCGACATCGGCAATCCACCGACCCGCAATGTTTCGCCATCCGATCCCCACCCACACGGCGGCGCACCGTTTCCGGGCAACGGCCCCTCCGGCCGGCGTCCAGCGCGTCGCAAAGCCGCGTTCACCGCGTCTGCGGAAGCCGACCTTCGACGGCAGCAGAGATCCGGACCAGCGCCGCCTGTCGTTTCGGGCGCGCAACGACGAGCGCAGAGACCGGGCGCTCCCGCGTTTCGTCGTGCGCGACCAGCTTGAAGACGATCGGCAAGCAAGGCCTGCAACATCGGCGTCATCTCGCTCACGTCCCGGATTCTCACCTTCGGCGTTCGCTGGCCACGTCATGGGGCTCCGATCCGACCCGGCTGGCACGTCGACCAGTTCCAGCGTGGGCATTTGCTGAATCGAACGAGCGCGCGGTGACGGCGGCATTCACCATCGACCAGCGGCCGCTCTGGCTCCTCTCCAAAGCGGCCCGCCAGCTCCTGCCAGACCGGTTCCGCTTGATGGACGGCGAGACTTCGAACGAAGGCCGATGTTCTGTCGCTGACGGCCATGATCCTGGCCAGCCACAAGTGAACTCACGGCGATGGTGACTGCACAAAAGACCGCGCGGCGCATAGATCGGTGCCCGTAGGGGCGGTTCTCAGTTCTAAGTTCTACGTTCTAAAGTTCTAAGTTCTAAAAGGTGCGAAGGGCGGCCCGCCCCGGCGACCCGCGTTCCCCGGCCCCCGCCACCACCGCCGAAGATGTTGCCGGTCTGGACCGGGTTGCGCGGCCGGACGATCGCCCTTCTTGAGATCCTCTGCGAGGGCCCTGTCCTCCACGCGTTCGGCGCTGAGCGAGTTCGCGATCATGTAATTCCCCTCATGACACTCGTACGGCAGGATTTGAAATCCGGCGGCGCCGTCAGCGGCATGGTGATCGTGAAGGGCTTGACGTACGTTTTGGCATCCTCGACGCGGACCTCGTACCGTGATGACTTCGGGCTCCGATCCGCGTGACGCCGCTCGGTCAACTTCATGTCGGCGCTGTGACGCAGGCCGTTGCCGTTGAGGCCGATGCTCGTCCTGTCCGTGAGGTTGGTCGTCTCGACGACGAGCGTGTTGCCTTCCCAGCGGCCGCGCGAGTCGCCCAGTACTGGCGGATGTTCGCGCCGACGTGCGCGGCGGCCGTCGAGCGTAGATGACGCGCGTGTCGTGGATCATCTCGTAGCTGATCGCGACGCATGCCCGGCGCCTGCACGATGCGAGTCGCCGTTGCCGTAGATGACCGGCAGGATCGAGCCGAGCGACGCCGCGGGTGATGCAGCGATCGTAGAGCGTGAAATCCTCGGCGCTGTTGAACGGGCCGTCGCCGTTGGTGCCGCGATCGCGGCGGCGCACGCGCGCCGTTCGCGCCTCGGGCGTAAACGCGGGAGGCGGCCGTCGGGCGGGTCGGAGATGAGCGACGTCTGACGGAAGCTTCGTGTGCCGACATCGAATCTGAACGAGCCGATCGCGTTCGCGTTGTTGCGACGGTTCTGCTCGTCCGCCTTCGCACGCGCGGCGAATTCCTCGTCCGTCAGGTTGAACCGATCGCCGCAAGTGGCCGCACGCTGCAGCGGACACCGATCATCATCGGTCGTCCACGATCCTGGATATCCGGGTCGCCCCACGGCGTCTTTGGCGGTTATAGCCTGCTCGCCGAAGCGGCCGCAGGCGCGCGAAGGCGGAGCCGCGTCTGGCCGGCAACGGTCGGCATCGAGATGAGGAACGCGCCGAGGACCGAAGCCGTCGCCGCCGACGTGGAGGATTCGCCGATCATTGCCGTCGCCGAGTCACTTTCGTACGACGTGTTGGCGCGATTATAGGCGCTCATCAAGGTCTCCGGGCGAGCGGCGGCAAGAGCATCACAAGATCTTCGTCGAGCGCCGATGCGCGTCGTGTGATGCTTTCCCCGTGCTGTCCTCCGCCAGCAGGACTCGACCCGGCGCAAGCTGGAACGTTCTTCCCGCCGAACGACATCGACCTCACCGCGTCCGCTGACGACGACCACGCGCATGCGGCGTTTCGACGCCGAGGTGGCCCTCCAGACGAAGCCGCGAGGCCAGCGCGGGAACTGCGCGCCGGTGACCTTCATCGGTTCCGAGTCGCTAAGCCCGCATGCAGCTTTGCCTGCCGCCATGCGGCCTCCGGTATCGCCTGCGTGCGACAGACCGTCGGCGCCTGTGTGCTAGTCGCGTGATGGTCGTCGTCGCGCGCCGCTGGTTGAGCGACGACATGACTCGCACTCGACACGACCGTAAGGCTGACAAAGACGACAACGAACCGGAGTCGCGTGAATAGCGCATGGAATCCCTCTGCGAAGTCGGGCAGACCCATCGTGACGAGTCCGATCTGGTTTGCCCATCGGGACAAAATCGATACTGCCAGCCGCCGGGCAGCGCATAACTGCGTCGTCCGGCGGAGATGTATCCGTGTCGAGCGTAGAGCCGCTCTCCGGGCAATGTCGCCACTAACTCGGCGGCCACAAATCCTGCCGCCCGCGCCTCACCTTCACATGACAGCGAGCAGCCGACTCGCCAAGCCGCGCCTCGCCCAGCGCGGATGAACGAAGAACGCGCGGATGCGCGCTGCCTCCGTCCGAGGGTCGAGCAACGTGACTCGCGACGATCGCACGCATCGCCTCCGAACGACGTCGCTCGCCGACTCCAGCCTCCGCACGAACCAGGTCGTCTCCGGCTTCTCCCTCCACGTGTCCGACGAAATAGGTCCCGTCTCGAATGAGCTCGGTATCAACGCCCCACGCACCGAGAAGAGCGGCTTCGATTTGTTCGGCACTGTAGTCGCCCGCGCCGAGCGTCTGCGCAGACCGAAGCTGCAATGAGCGCCTCGATGGACAGACGTCGGCAAGAGCTCGCCGTCGGATCTTCACGGGTTCGCCGAGTCACGTATTACGGCATCGAAGGACGCGACATGGCGTCACTGCCGTCAGCCAGATGAGCGCATCGGACCCTCGAGTCAGGAGTCCGACGCGCGATCGCGCTGTTCCGCCGCCATGCAAGCTCGCCGAACCTGGAACTCATCTCGAACAGAGCCGGGTCGGTGCGACAACACCGCCACGCGCAGGCGATAGTTCACGCAGCTTCTGCAGAAATGCTCCGGCTTTGTTGCGAGCTGACATCGAAGAAGCCCGGCGGCAGATTGTCCGCATGGAGCAGCGCCGAGACGTTGTTGGACAGCGCGAAACACTCCTCCATGAGGGAGACGACGTCGGCGGCGTCTCTGAAAGTGCACGTCCCGGCAGCCCCTCGAGGAATGTCAACACGCCCTTCAGTCCCGCGCGTATACGTCGTCATCGCTCTAAACCTTTCGCTCGGTCGTTTCAGCCCACTTCAGAGCCGGCAGGCCATCGACGCGATTCTGGCTTTTTCTGCTCCTGGTATCGATGAGCCGTCTGACTCACCCGCTTGCGAGCGACCCATTCCGAGGAAGCTGAGGCGATTCCGCTCAAATGCACAGAGAGCGCGCCGTATCCGCAGGAATCAGCGATCCGACCGACCGCGATGCGGATGATCGCCGGCCAGGCGGCTCAGGCGGAAGCACATCGTCCGAAGCCGACCGAATTCCTGATCCTGCGGCTCCAGGACTGTCGCCACGGCCGTGGAGCCTCACGGATGCGGGCGACCGTGAAACGCGCACACCATGACGACGATGCGTTCGTTTTCTCTGAGATGCGCGGATCGTTTCGGCACCGCTGCCGACGAAATCCAGATAGGCCAACGTATGAGGATCCAGTATCGAAGATGTATCGAGCCCCTTTGGTGACAGGTTGAGATGGCCGCTGGCGTTCAGTGGAGCCGTCGCCACAAAGAACATCTGCTGGGCCCGGATGAATTCTTCCAGCGCGGCGTCGATGTGTTCGTAAGTCTTCCCATGCCACGTCCTGACTGACTCTTGGATTGGATTCCGCTGCCTAGCTGCGGACGAATTGCGCAGTGGCCCAATACGCCGAGGGCAACACCCTTGATCCGCGTGTCAAGCCCGGAGCTCGTTCTGGACAACCGTCGGCCACGAGCACACGGCTCGGTTCAACGGACTCCAACTGAGCGCCGCCGAGTTTCCCAACGAACGAATCAACTTGGCGTGCGGGATCGTGACGAGATTCTGCGCATCGAACACGCCCACGGGCAGGAAGGGGACGGACACGGCCGCCTCGTATCGGGACTGGCGAGGGCTCGTGGTGTGCGGAACCAGCGTGACAAGAGCAGGATCGGTGTCCTCAGCAGGGACGCCGATGACCAGCGCGGGCCGCGCAGTTGCTGCCATGTCGAGGTCCACCAACCAGACCTCGCCCCGGCGCCGGCGATGTCATTGAGGCCGCTTCTGCGTGGCGTTCGTCACGAAGTCAGAGTCCCATGTTGTGTCGTTCGCGTCAAGCTTAGGCCGCAGCCGGCAATCGCTCGGCGACGATCACCAGCCGGTCGGTCGCTCCGGCCGGGACGCCTGGATCATACGCTCCAGTACGCGACGGGCCAAACCCAACCAAGGGCAACCACGACGTCAACTCGTCGTAGGTCAGCACTGCATGGTGAACTGGTAGTCGCTGGACTGCTCGCCGTTGTCGTTCTTCAGGGTGTGCCGCTCCGTGAGTATCAACCGATGTCTGTCCTCGTCGAGTTTGGTGACGCTACTGAATGTGAGAATGCCCCGGTCGGTAGGAGACCGACTTTCGAAACAGCGGTTCGCGCGCCTGCGGTCAGCAGTGGCCTCCACATTCGCGAACATCGAACAAAGCACGCCCTCAGATCTGAGAGCGCGACCGAATGTGTCGAAGACCGATCGACAGGCACGCTCATCGACCAGATCGTTGAGCACGCCCCGGCAAAGGGATCGCGTCGAATCAGGACGTCACGGGGGCGAGAATGTCTCCACGGTGACGGATACCGTGTGAAGGTCCTCGCCAAGAGACCGCCTGGCTTCCCTGATGGGATCGGGCGACGCGTCGATGCCGTGAACGACGTAGCGCCGCCGACCCAACTCCGCGACGTATCGACCAGTGCCGCATCCAGCGTCGAGGAGTCGTGACCCAGGCCGAACGCCTCGCTCCACGAGCCAGGTGGTGATGGCGCCGCATTCCCTTTCGAACTGGCCGATCGACGAGCAGGTCGCAGCGCCCACGCGTGCTCGAATAGAACGGCCTCGCGTCCCGCATTCTCAAGACTCACCCGGTCAGCTCCGGTCAGTTCTCATGCCCGGTTCCTTTCCTTGTCCGGCTCACGTGCTGCTGAAGATGGCTTCCGCGCTTTGATGATAAAGGTGGTCGGCATGACGCGTGCGCGAGGCACAGGAATACCAGCGTGCGGGATCAGCGCGTTCACCTCGGTCGCCAGCGACGAGTCGAGCGGCGTTTCCACCAGCGCTTCGATGTGCAGGCCCGCTCCGATAATCTGTCCGACAAACGTGCCGAGCGTTCGACGCTGGATCACGATCGGCACGCTTTCCACGACGCATGCTCGCGAGGACCTTCAGCGCAGTAGGGATCCGAGATCGCGTACATGCGCGCGCCGTTCCACTCCAGGCAGCGGCACCGGGTGCTCTCCGCTCAGCAGAGAGCTTACCCGCGCCGCGCAGATAGCGGGCCACGAGCCCCATCGTGGCCGGAAGATCGACCGTCCAACCCAACCCATAAATCGAAAACACCAGATCGAAGTGGCCGGCCGGGATTCCGGATTCACCTCCATTGGTGACTCCACGAGGCGAATCCTTGGCGCAAACGGACGAAGCGTCTCTGCCGCGAACCCGATCTGGACGGGAGAGAGATCGAGGCCCCAGAGTTCCCGTGCGCCTCGCTCGGCGAGGCGACGCGAAGTGAGTGCCCGCTCCCACATCCCAGCTCCAGGGCGCGTACGCCGTGCGTCTCGTCCAGAAGTCGCAGTGTCTCCTCGGTCGGCGCAGAGGCCCGTAGCTCCGGCAGCGCCGTGGCTCCGTGGAACGATGGCGCCACGTGATTCCACCCGGCTCGATTTGTCGAGAGGAGTCGCTCCAGCTCGATCATGGGTGCGTCACCTCATAAGAGCGTCGGCGTCTCTTCCCCGTGATCAGACGGAAGAACTGCGGAGCCTTCACTTGCACTCGGACTCCACTTGCGAACGACGCCACAGAGAAGCTGCGTGCGCCGGCGACGGCGCTCTCGATATGCCGCGGCCACCAATGCCAGAAGCGTACACAGCCCCCGGACGTCATCTGCGCTCTCGTCCACGTTGGAGCGTTCCCTGCGACGATGTCGAACCGCCACGACAACACCACGCATCAGCCGCAGCATTGCACGACAAGCTACAGAGCACCTTCATGCGGTTCATCACTGATCGCGACGACGGATCCACGGCTTCAGGCGTCATCCCGCAGGCGCCGGTCCACGTCATGGAACACCGACGTCGACATGCTGGTCGCACTCGGCAGAGCCACCCCTCTGTCCGCTTCAGCCGCTCAGCCAGGAACGTGATTGCCGGCGCCCATGAGTCCCGCAGACGGGGGCCACACGATGGCCTGTGCGCTGCCATAGATGATTCGGCCGAGAGGGCTGAGCGCCGCCAAGCGCATATGCGCCAGCGAACCATGTGGGCAAGGTGAGCTCCGGGCGCCTGCCCCGCAGCGCCTGCAGGCCCCACGGGAATCGAAGGGCCAGCGCGGTCAACAGCAAGCCGCCGGGACTCAACCACGCCAGCAGGGTCGTCGTAGAGCCACGAGAGACCACGTCGGTTTTCATCGCTCATGCACTCTATCCATCACCGTCCGCTGCAACCGGCTGCTATGCGGCACGGACGCCACCTATTCCTTGCGCGAAAACTCCATCTCGATTTGCCCCGTGTTCCAGCTGTGCCGCGCTATCGGTTGACAGCTCACCACTTCGCGCTCCTTGAGACGATACATAAGCGACGGCTCGCTAAGTGGACTGGCTCTGTTCTCGGACTCGGCACGCTTGTATATGTTGCCCACTCAGCCTTTCGGTTGGAGTATCGCGCGAATCAGGGCCCGGAACATCCGACGGTTGACGCGAGCACGCACAATAGAGCCGCTACCTAAACATGGCGCCTTACGTCAGGCATCAGCCGCGGCGCACTCGATTCCGCGTGGGCCGACGGCTGCAATGCCAGGGACAGCAGCATGTCGCTACTTCTGTGGCGCGGCAATGGAGCGTGCTCTGACTCGCAACGCACTGCCACCGGCCGTCCTTCTTAATGAAGGTGTCGGTCAGAGGAATTGCGGTCCTGAATGCGGCGCCCTTGCCGTTCCCGATCGGCTCGCATGTCCAGTTGCCACGGCGGCGTCACCGTAGACACGTGCTAGCGACGTCGGTGTCGACGGGACGTGACAGTGCTCGTCTTGTCGTTCAGATCGGCCAGCGCATCAGCCTTTGTCTCCTTGAGGCTCCGGCTCGTGACGCCCGTATAGTCATCGGCCAGGATACGGCCACAACACCGGCGTCTTTCTTCAACGTTGCGGTGCACCAGTCACGTTCAACCTGAACGTATTGTTGTTCGGCCGTGCCTCGCTGGGTCACGACCGTCTTCCCGATGGCCCTCAACGAAGACCGCCATCGCGCAAAGCCGTGACGACAGTCGTAACGTTCCCGCGCTGCCGCATGGAACCTCCTTGAAGTGAACGTTATCCCGGTCTCTCTCACGACTCAGCGTTGCTGCCTGACTAGTATTGGAGTGGACCGCTCGAGTTCACCCTGCAGTGCAACGCAGTCCCATCCCAATCCTTGACCAGCATGTGTGCTGGCGCGCATCGTACACGCGTCCCCCTGAACGAATAGACACGACTCGACCTCGCGAAGGCCGGCACGCACGGCATCAATCGCCCGGGACGTGTCCGTCTCCATCGATGAAGGTCCTGCCACGGCAGACACCAGGGGCCAATCACCACATCACGGGATCACCAAATCACCAAATCGAGCTGAGAAGATCGTTCCGATCGACGCGGCGGCCCAGTCGAGCACGCGCGTGGGCAGGATCCCGAGGTAGAAGATCGCGAGCGCGGACACGACGAGCGCGGCGCCGGCGATCTTCGGCACGGCCGGGAACCGCGCCGGATCGTCTCGCTCGACGGCGTCATACATCATGACGACGATGCGGAGGTAGAAGAAGACCGGAGACGACGCTCGTCAGCACGCCGATGATCGCCAGCCAGACGTAGCCGGCCTTGATCGCGGCGCTGAACACGTACCACTTCGCGATGAAGCCGGCCATCGGCGGGAAGCCGCCGAGCGACAGCAGGAAGATCGTCATCAGCGCGGCCAGCGCCGGATGGTCGTGCCAGAGCCCGGCGTAGTCGCTGCACGCTGATCGTTCGGCCGATCCGCGATCCTCGAGCAGCACGATGACGCCGAACGCGCCGATGTTCGTCACCGCGTACGTCAGCAGATAGAACAGCACCGCGCCCTTGCCGAGATCGTTGCCGGAGATCAGCGCGAGCAGCAGGTAGCCGCCATGCGCGATGCTCGAGTACGCGAGCATCCGCTTGACGTTCGGTCTGCGCCACGCCCACCACCGTCCCGACGATCATCGTCAGCGGCGGCCACGGGCCCAGAGCACGGTGCCCCAGCTGCGCGCGCAGCGGCTCGAACGCCGACAGGAACACGCGGACGAACGCCGCGAACGCGGCGGCCTTGACGCCCGTGGACATGAAGCCGGTGACCGACGGCGGCGCGCCTTCGTAGGCGTCGGGCGTCCACATGTGGAACGGCACGGCCGACACCTTGAACGCGAAGCCGACGATCAGCAGGCCCGAGCGCGGCAGCTGCATCGGCGTCGGCGTCAGCGCCTGCGCGGCGATCACGGCTGCCGATCCGATCGAGGCGGGTGCTGCCGGTGACGCCGTACGTGAACGCGATGCCGTAGAGGAAGAACGCGCTCGAGAACGCGCCGAGCAGGAAATACTTGAACGCCGCTTCGGTGCGAGGCCGGCGAATCGCGCCGGATGCCGGTCAGCACGTAGACGGCAATCGACAGCACCTCGAGCGCCAGGAAGATGACCAGCAGATCGGTCGCCGTGGCCATCAGCATCATGCCGGCCAGCGCGAACAGCATGAGCGCGTAGTACTCGCCGCGCGGCAGATCCTCGCGGTCGATCGATGGGCGGCCGAAATCGCCAGCGACAGCAGGCCGACGACGACCAGAATGCCGGTGACGAACAGGCCGAAGTTGTCGGCGCTCACCACGCCGAAGCTCGACGCGTTCTGTGTCCCACAGCGCCACGATCGCCGAGCGCCGCGCCGGCGAGGCCGATGACGCCGAGCGGGCGCGATCGGCATCCGCTCGCCGGGCGTCGTGAAGGCCTTCGGCGATCATCGCGCGCGATGCCGGCCGCAGCCACGCAGGCCATCGGCGGACGATGGCGTTCAGTGATGGATCATTTCGCATGCGTCGCACGGTATCACAGCGGGCACCTGCGCCCGCCTGATTCGCGACGGCGTGCTCCCCTGCTGCACCTGATTCAGCATCCGCTCAACGGATGGTGCCGATCGGCTTCAGGAAGATGATTCGGGCAAGATGCCCATCAGGATCGCCACGGCGATCATCGGGACGATGACGAGCCACTCGCGGGGACGGAGATCGACGAGACGCGCGTTCTTCTCGTTGGTCACCGTCCCGTAGTTGACGCGCTGGAACATCCACAGCATGTAGGTCGCCGAGAGGATGACGCCGGTCGCCGCGAACGCCGCCATCTGCGGATTCCAGCGGAACGCGCCGAGCAGAATCAGGAACTCGCCGACGAACCCGTTGAGCCCCGGCAGCCCGATCGACGACAGCGTGATGATGAGAAACGCGGCGACCAGATGCGGCGTCACGTTCTTCAGCCCGCCGTACTCGGCGATCAGCCGCGTATGCCGCCGGTCCGACAGCATGCCGACGATCAGGAAGAGCGCGCCGGTGCTGATGCCGTGGTTCGAGCATCTGGTAGACGGCGCCCTGCACGCCCTGCATGTTCATGGCCGCAGATGCCGAGCACGACGAACCCGAGGTGGCTGACGCTCGAGTACGCGACGAGCTTCTTCATGTCGGGCTGCACCATCGCGACGAGCGCGCCGTAGATGATGCCGACCACGGCCAGCGTCGCGAGCAGCGGCGCGAAGTACACGCGCCGCCGTCGGGAACAGCGGAAACGCGAACCGCAGCGAGGCCGTACGTCCCCATCTTCAGCAGCACGCCGGCCAGAATCACCGAGCCGGCCGTCGGCGCCTCGACGTGCGCGTCGGGCAGCCAGGTGTGGAACGGAAACAGCGGGCACCTTGATCGCAAACGCCAGCGCGAACGCGAGGAAGAGCCAGAACTGCGTGCTCGGCGCGAAATCGACAGCTCGTAGAGCTTGCAGCAGATCGAAGCTGTACGCTGCCGGTCGCGACGCTGTGCAGTAGCGCCAGCGCCGAGGATCGCCAGCAGCATCAGCACGCTGCCGGCCATCGTGTAGAGCATGAACTTGATCGGCGGCGTAGATGCGCCGGTCGTAGCCCCAGATGCCGATGAGGAAATACATCGGCACCAGCATCGCGTCCCAGAACACGTAGAACAGAAACAGATCGAGCGAGACGAACACGCCGATCATCGCGCTCTCGAGCAGCAGGATGAAGATCGCAGAACGCCTTCGGTCGCGCTTGTGGACCGACTCCCACGAGCTGAGCAGCGCCATCGGCGTCAGGAAGCCGGTGAGCACGACGAGCAGCAGGCTGATGCCGTCGACGCCGACGAAGTAGCTGATGCCGAACGCCGGAATCCACGGCGTGCCGCTCGACGAACTGGAACTCGGCGGACGCCGCGTTGAAGTGCGCCCACAGCAGCAGCGTCTCGGCGAACACCAGCAGTGGACACGATCGAGCGCGATCTGCCGGCGAACGTCGCCTTCGCTCGCTCGTCGCCGCGCACGAACGAGCAGCAGGATGGCGCGCCGACCGACCGGCAAGCGTGATGAGCAGACGACACGAGAATCGGCAGCAAGTGTCTATCAGCGCCAGAGGTAGTACCGTAACGGATCGTCACGACGCCGAAGAACAGCGACGTCGCGTACGTCCGCACCGAGCCGGTCTGAAGCAGCCGCAGCACGCTCGCTGGAGCCGCCGACCAGGCCGCCGACGCCGTTGACCACGCGATCAATCACGCCGACGTCGACGCCCTTCCACAAGCCGTCTCCGGACACGATGCTGCACGGGCTGGACGATCGCCGCGTCGTAGATCTCGTCGACGTAATGCATTTGTGTCTCCAGCACGCGGTGAACGCCGAGGAACCGGTCGGCCATCCGCATCCGCGGCGGCACGGTCTCTTCAGGAAGCAGTACGCCGCGACGCCGATGCCGCGCGAGCGCGACAACCACGGACACGATCATCAGCGTCGTCTCGATGCTGCCGACATCGCCTCCGGGGACGACGTCCGGCTGGAGCCGGACGCTAGCTCGGTCCGAGGAACTCGGCTCGAGACCATGCTCGAACCGTCCGCCGAGACCGACGCCAGCCCGCCGTCACCGAGCCGATCGCCAGCACGATGAGCGCGAACGCCATCGCCGGCGGCGCGTCGTGCAGATGCGAATGGTGCTGCCTCGTGCTCGTGCATGCGTCGGTGCGGTCATGGTGCGCTCGCGTGGCCGGGTCGGGGCCGAGTGCCGGCTGTGCCGTGGAAGGTCATGAACACGCAGCCGGAACATGTAGAGCGGCGGTCAGCAGCGACGGTCAGCAGGCCGACGGCCCACAGCAACGTGTGGCCGCCCGCGAACGTGCGGAACAGGATTTCGTCCTTGCTGAAGAACCCCGCGAACGGCGGGACGCCGGCGATCGCGATGCGCGCCGATGACGAACGTCCAGTAGGTGATCGGCAGGTCTTTCTTCAGCCCGCCCATGTCGGCGCAGGTCCTGCTCGCCGTGCGAGCGCGTGAATGACCGCGCCCGATCCGAGGAACAGCAGCGCCTTGAAGAACGCGTGCGTGTAGAGATGGAAGATGCCGGCCGCGTAGGCGCCGACGCCCATCGCCAGGAACATGTAGCCGAGCTGCGAGACGGTCGAGTACGCCAGCACGCGCTTGATGTCGTTCTGCACGAGGCCGATCGTGCCGGCCATCAGCGCCGTCGCGGTGCCGACGATCGCGACGATGGTCAGCGTCGCCGGCGCGTGGCTGAACAGCGACCGCGTTGCGGCCAATCATGTACACGCCGGCCGTCACCATCGTCGCCGCATGGATGAGCGCGGAGACCGGCGTCGGACCTTCCATCGCGTCCGGCAGCCAGACGTAACAGCGGAATCTGCGCCGACTTGCCGGTCGCGCCGACGAACAGCAGCAGCGTGATCATCGAGACGGTGCCGAACGCCGTCTCCGGGCTCATCGCCGGACACCGCTGCGCGCGACGTCCTGGAAATCGAGCGATGCCGAAGCGGACGAAGATGCAGCAGCACGCCGAGGATGAATCCCGAAGTCGCCGATGCGGTTGACGATGAAGGCTTTCTTGCCGGCGTCGGATGCGCGACTTCTTCTGGATACCAGAAGCCGATCAGCAGATACGAACAGAGGCCGACGCCTTCCCAGCCGACGAACATCACCGAGGAAGTTCGAGCCGAGGACCAGCACCAGCATGAACGCGGCGAACAGGTTGAGGTACGAGAAGTAGCGCGCGTACCGGCGGTCGGTCTCCTCGTGCATGTAGGCCAGTCGAGTAGATGTGGATCAGCGAGCCGATGCCGGTGACGACGAGGATCATCACCGCGGACAGCGGATCGAGCCGCAGCGTGAAAGCCCGACGCGTCAGGTCGCCGGACGCGATCCAGCTGAACACCTCGCTGAACGACGTCGCGCTGCTTCCGGCTGCGAGCGCGACCAGCCGCCACGACCATGCAACGCCGAGACGAGCGAACGACACCGATCATCGCGCCGCACGCGATCGCGCCGGACACGCGCCTTGCTGAGACGCCGCGCCGAAGCTGGCGTTGAGCAGGAAGCCGACGAGCGGGAACAGCGGAATGAGCAGCAGCATCGACAGGTCCGACAACGACGAGGACAGAGGCACAGAGACACTGAGACCAAGCACAGTGATATCTGATCTCCGTGAGCTCTCGTGTCCTCGGTGCACTCGTGCCGTTACCATTTCAGCTCGTGAACGTCCGGGTTCAGCGACTCGCGGTGGCGGAACAGGCCGATCACGATCGCCAGGCCGACCGCGGCTTCCGCGGCGGCCACGGTCATCACGAAGAACACGATGATCTGGCCGTCGGCCGTGCCGAGCGCGCGGCCGAACGCGACGAAGCGTCAGGTTGACCGCGTTCAGCATGATCTCGACCGACAGCAGGATCGTGATCAGGTTGCGCCGCACGAACACGCCCGCCGTGCCGATCGCGAACAGGATCGCCGACAGCACGAGGTAGTGGTTCAGCGGTCGGCATCAGCCTGGGCGCGACGCTCCGTTCTGGTCGCCAGCACCACCGGCGCCGACCATCGCGACGAGGATCAGGATCGACGTCACCTCGAACGGGAACGCGTACTCGGTGAACAGCGCCCGGCCGATCGTCGCTGACCGAGCTGACCGAGCGCCGACGGGAACGCGCCCGACTCGCCGCCGCCTCGCGTCAGCGCCCAGATCAGCTCGACGACCAGCACGACGGCGCGAGGACGCGCGCCGAACCGCATCGGACCCTGGCGCAGCAACGGATGCACGCGCTCGTCGTAACTCGGTTTCCTCGTGCGGCGCGTTCAGCAGCATCACCACGAACAGGAACAGCACCATGATCGCGCCGGCGTAGACGATGATCTGGATGACCGGCGACGAACGGCGCGTCGAGCAGCACGTAGAGGCCGGACAGCGCGCCGAACGACGCGATCAGCAGCAGCACGCTGTAGATCGGATTGCGCTGCGCGATCGACGAGCAGCGAAGCGACCACGGCGCCACCGGCGCCGAACACGTAGAACGAGCAGCAGTCAGCTCACAGCCCGAAATACAGCACGCCGGCCGCGGTCGACCAGCAGGTTGACCACCGCGATCGGCAGCAGCACCTTCCAGCCGAACGCCATCAGCTGGTCGTAGCGATAGCGCGGCAGCGTCCACGCGCATCCACACGTAGAAGAACAGCAGCGCAGCCGACCTTGAGCAGGAACCAGATCCAGCCGAGCGACTCGCGGCAGAAACGGGCCGTGCCAGCCGCCGAGGAACAGATCGGTCGCCACCGCCGACACCGTGCACCATGTTGCATGCATCCGCGAGGAAGAACATCGCGAAGCTCATGCTGCTGTACTCGGTGTGGTAGCCGGCGACGAGCTCCTGCTCCGCTTCCGGAAAATCGAACGGCGCGCGGTTGGTCTCCGCGATCGCCGGCGGTCATGTAGATGACAGAAGCCGAGCGGCTGCAGGAACACGAACCAGCGCGGGATGAATCCGAGCCACGATGCCGCGCCTGCGCGATTGACGATGCTCGGTCAGCGACAGCGAGTTGCCGATCAGCAGCACGCTCGCGAGCGCGAGGCCGTACGGACAGCTCGTAGCTGATCATCTGCGCCGACGAGCGCAGGCCGCCGAGCAGCGAGTACTTGCTGTTCGAGCTCCAGCCCGCCGAGCACGATGCCGTAGACGCTCATCGACGCGATCGCGAAGACGACCAGCACGGCGACGTTGACGTCGGCGACCTGCAGCCGCAGCGCCTTCGGGAGCAGCCGAACAGCGTCGTGCTCGCCGCCGAACGGCACGACCGGCGAACGCGGCGAACGCGCACGGTCGCGGAGATGATCGGCGCCAGCGCGAAGAGGAACGCATCAGCGGCCTTCGGCCGCAGCTCCTCCTTGAACATCAGCTTGATGACGTCGGCGAACGGCTGCAGCAAGCCCTGCCAGCCGACGCGATCGGACCGAGCCGCTGCTGCAGCAGCGCGGCGACAGCGGCGCTCCACCCAGACCATCGCCGCCGCCGAGCTCAGCAGCACGACGAAGACGAACGAGCGATCAGGACGATCTGGCGCGATGAACAGCGGCGTCGCATCAGCTAATGCGCTCCCACCGGCTGCCGCTGCCCGCCAGCGGCGCCGGCAGCGTGCAGCGCCCTCCCTGATGTGCGCCTCGTATTCGTGCCGGAAATGCTTCAGCGTCGTCAGCACCGGCGTGACCGCGGCGTCGCCGAAGGCGCACAGCGTCTTGCCGCCGATGTTCGCCGAGATGCTCGCGAGCAGATCGAGATCGCGCATCTGCCCTTCGCCGCGCTCGATGCGCTGCAGGATCTTGTGCAGCCAGTCGGTGCCTTCGCGGCACGGCGTGCACTTGCCGCACGACTCGTGGCGGTAGAAGTGCAGCAGGTTCTCGGCCAGCCAGACCATGCAGGTGGTGTCGTCGAGCACGACGATCGCGGCGGATCCGAGCAGCGAGCCGGCCTTCTGAATCGCGTCGAAGCTCGCCTGCGTGTCGAGCTGATCCGGCATCAGGATCGGCACCGACGATCCGCCGGGAATCACCGCCTTCAGCGTCCGCCCTTCGCGGACGCCGCCGGCGTAGCCCGTCGATCAGCTCGCGCAGCGTGATGTTCATCGACGCTTCGTAGACGCCCGGCCGCTTGACGTGGCCGCTGACGCAATACAGCTTCGGTCCGCCGTTCTTCTCCGGACCGAGCGCCGCGAACCACTCGGCGCCCTTCGCGACGATCGACGGCACGTTGCACAGCGTCTCGACGTTGTTGACGGCGGTCGGCTTGCCGTAGAGGCCGACCACGCGCCGGGAACGGCGGCTTGTTGCGCGGCTGCGCGCGCTTGCCTTCGAGCGACTCGAGCAGCGCCGTCTCCTCGCCGGCCTCGTAGGCGCCGGCGCCGCGGTGCACGTAGACGTCGCAGTCGAAGCCGGACCCGAGGATGTTCTTGCCGAGGAACCCGCGCGCGTAGGCGCTCGTCGATCGCCCGCTCGAGCACGCTGCTGCACGTGGAAGAACTCGCCGCGGATATAGATGTAGGCGACCTTCGCGCCGATCGCGTAGCAGCCGATCGCGCATCCTTCGATCAGCAGGTGCGGATTGCGCTCCATCAGCAGGTGATCCTTGAACGTGCCCGGCTCGCTCTCGTCGGCGTTGCAGGCGATGTAGCGCGGCTCGACCTTCTTGTCGACGAACTGCCACTTCATGCCGGTCGGGAAGCCGGCGCCGCCGCGGCCGCGCAGGCCCGGACGCCTTCACCAGCTCGATGATCTCGTCGGGCTTCTGGCCGAGCGCGCTCTTCAACGCCGTCATAGCCCTCGTGCTGGACGGTAGAAGTCGAGCGTGAAGGAATTCGGCTCGCGGACGTGTTTGAGTGAGGATCGGATCCATAGCTTTACTTTCGCGCCTGTGCGCTCGACGCACGTGATGGCAGCCCGGTCAGCGCCGCTTCGCCCCGCGCTCGCAGATCGTCGATCAGCTTGGCCGGCGTCTCTCCGGCGTCAGGCACTCGTGCCACGCGTCGTTGACCATCACCACCGGCGCGCGATCGCAGGCGCCGAGGCACTCGACTTCGACCAGCGTGAACGTGCCGCCGGCGTCGGTCTCGCCCGGGCGTGATGCCGAGCTTGCTCGCACAGCGCCTCGGTGACGCGCTCGGCGCCGTTCAGCGCGCACGACAGCGTGCGGCACACGCTGCACGACGAACTTCCCGACCGGCCGCGTGTAGAACATCGTGTAGATACGACACGACGTCCTCGACGTCGGCGCGGGTGATGCCGAGCAGCTCGGCGACGTGCCGGATCGCGTTCGCGGTGATGTAGCCCTGCTGCTGTCTGCGCCAGATACAGCGCCGGCAGCACCGCCGAGCGGCGTCGCGATCGGGCGGATAGCGCGTGATGATCTCGTCGAAGCGGGCGCGGTTCTCGGCGCGTGTAGGCGAACGGCGGCCCTCGTCCTCGAGCTGTGCGCGCCGATTTGTGGAAGGTGGCGTCGTACGCCATCTTGGGATGAAAGCTCACCGGTCCGACGTCTCCCAGTCATCACGACGTCAATCGATCCGATCACGCGCGATCACGTCGGCGATCAGTCCGCCGACGATCATCTGCTCGAGCGCCTGGCACGCCAGCAGCGACGGCGCGCGCGACTTGATGCGCCACGGCCGGTTGCGTGCCGTCCGAGACGACGTAGAAACCCGTGCTCGCCGCGCGGCCCTTCGACCGGCACGTAGGCCTCGCCGGCCGGCACGGTGAAGCCCTGCGAGTAGATCAGGAAGTGCTGGATCAGCGCTTCCATCTCCGTGTAGACGCGATCCTTGGGCGGCGGCGTGATGCGCGGATCGTCGACCGCGAAGACGCCGGTCGGCGTAATCCGCTCGAGCGCCTGCCGGCAGATCTTCACGCTCTCGCGCATCTCGGCGACGCGCACCAGATAGCGCCAGTAGACATCGCCAGTCGTCTGCGTCGGCACGTGCGAAGTCGTAGGTCTCGTAGCCGAGATACGGAAAATACTTGCGCACGTCGTAGTCGCACGCCGGCGGCGCGCGCGATCGGCCCGACCAGGCCGTAGGCGACCGCGTCGTCCTTGCGAGATGACGCCGACGCCCTGCGTCCGCTTCAGGTAGATCTCGTTCTTGGTCAGCAGATCTTCGTACTCGTCGAGCTTCGGCGGCGAAGCGGTCGAGGAACGCGCGTCACCGCGTCGTGGAAGCCGCGCGGCAGATCCTCGCGCAGGCCGCCGACGCGCATGTAGCTCGGGAACAGCCGGAAGCCGGCGAGCAGCTCGTTGATGTTCAGCAGCAGCTCGCGCTCGCGGAAGCAGTAGAGCATCACCGACACGGCGCCGACTTCCATGCCGTGCGTGCCGAGCCAGACCAGGTGGCTGTTGATGCGCTGCAGCTCGGCGAGCAGCACGCGGATGTTGTTCGACGCGCTCCGGCATCTCGAGGCCGAGCAGCTTCTCGACCGACATGCAGAACGCCATCGAGTTCGACTGCGCGCTCAGGTAGTCCATCCGCTCGACGAGCGGGATCACCTGCTGCCACTTCTTCTGCTCCGCCGTCTTCTCGATGCCGGTGTGCAGGATAGCCGATGGTCGGCGCCGCCGACAGCACCGTTTCGCCGTCGAGCTCGAGCACCAGCCGCAGCACGCCGTGCGTGCTGGGGTGCTGCGGCCCCATGTTGACGGTCATCGTTTCGGTCGCGGATCGGCGTCAGCCACTGCGTCAGCCGAGTCCTTCATCGACGTTCGCGCGGAACTCTTCCTCGGTCACCTGCAGCGGCTCCGGTGGCGTGCGGCGTCATGCGGATCTGCACCGGATAGTCCTTGCGCAGCGGAAAGCCCTCCCAGTCTTCCGGCATCAGCAGACGGCGCGGATCGGGGTGGCCGTCGAAGGCGATGCCGAACAGATCCCACACCTCGCGCTCGAGCCAGTTCGCGGCCGGCCAGATGCCGCTGACCGTCGCAACGTGCGGATCGTCGCCGTCCGGCAGCCGCACTTTCACGCGCAGGCGGTGCCGCTTGGATCGAGACCAGAGCAGATACACGACCTCGTAGCGTGGCTCGCGCGGCCAGTAGTCGGCCGCGGTCAGCTCAGCGAGGAAGTCGCAAGGCCGAGCTCCGGCCGGTCGCGCAGCGCGCTGCGCCACCGCCGGCAACTCATCTCGGCGACACGCTAGAATCGTGGTGTGCAGATCGACGTCGGCGCGCGGCTCGATCGCCGGCGCCGGGGACGGCCTCCTGCAAGACAGCGGCAAGCGCGGTCGAATCCATTACGCGTGCTGACCGCTCGCAATTTCTGCGCGATTTTCTCGCTGCAGCTGGACGATGCCGTAGATCAGCGATTCGGGACGCGGCGGGCAGCCCGGCACGTAGACGTCGACCGGCACGATCTGATCGACGCCCTGGACGATCGCGTAGTTGTCGAACACGCCGCCGATCGACGCGCAGGCGCCCATCGAGATCACCCACTTCGGCTCCGGCATCTGGTCGTAGATGCGGCGCAGCGCCGGCGCCATCTTCCGCGACAGGCGGCCGGCGACGATCATCAGGTCGGACTGGCGCGGGCTGCCGCGAAACACTTCGGCGCCGAAGCGCGCGATGTCGTAGCGCGAGCAGCTCATCGCCATCATCTCGATCGCGCAGCAGGCCAGGCCGAAGGTGACCGGCCAGATCGACGAGCGGCGCGCCCACTTGACCATCTTCTCGACGGTGGTCGTGAGGACTGGAATATCGCTTCGAAGTCCGGATTCGAGTCCCATTCCTATTGCCTAATTCCTAATTCCTGCTTCGCTTCTCGTTGCCCCAGTCGAGCGCGCCCTTGCGCCACACGTAGACGTAGCCGGCCAGCAGCAGCGTCATGAACAGCAGCACCTGGACGAATCCGCTCCAGCCGAGATCGCGCAGCGCCATCGCCCACGGGTAGAGGAACGCGACCTCGATGTCGAACAGCAGGAAAATCATCGCCACCAGGTAGAACTTGACCGACTGGCGCTCGCGCGCATCACCGACCGGCGGCATGCCGCATTCGTAGGGCGCGGATTTCTCAGGCGTCGGGTGACGCGGACCGAGCAGGCTCGAGAGAACGACCGAGACCAGCGCGAACCCGGCGCCGAGCGCGATCATGATGAGGATGGAAAGCCAGCCCTGCACATGTTCGGTCCGGAGGCGCACGCCGCCGGAAGGATGGTGCCGACAGCGCTTGTGAACACGGTCACAAGCAACTTCCAATGCTAACACACCAGCGTCGCGGTTCTGTCGCAGAATGGTGCCGTTGAGGCTCGCCTGGTTTTCGCCGCTCCCACCGGTTCGCTCCGGCGTCGCCGCCTACGGTGCCGAGCTGCTGCCCCATCTGCGCGGCGCCTTCGTCATCGATTCTGTATCCGGAAACCGCCGCGACGACTTCGTCTGGCGTCACCGTCGAACGCCCTACGATTTGATCGTTTATCAGCTGGGCAACGCGAGCTGCCACGACTATCAGTGGGCTTACATACGCGCGCTATCCGGGGCTCGTCGTGCTGCACGACGCCAAGCTGCACCATGCACGCGCGCGGCAGCTGCTCCAACACCAGCGCGTCGACGACTACCGTCGTGAATTCCGTTACAACCATCCGATGGCGAACCCCGACTTCGCGGAGTATGCGGCTCTCGGGCTCGGTGGGCCGATTTACTACTTCTGGCCGATGCGGCGCGTCGTCATGAGCGCAGGCGCGATTGGTATGCGTGCATGGTTCGATCGTTGCGGCAGACCTTCCGAGCAGAATGCCCGGAGGTGCGCGTCGAAACGCTCCGCATGGGGGTGCCGGCAATGCCGGTCGCTGCTGGCGCGCGCGATCTCCGTTCGACGCCGGTTGAATCTCCCGGCCGATGCGGTCGTGTTCGCGGCGTTCGGTAAAGTGACGCCGGAAGAAGCGCATCGCGTCGATCCTCGCCGCCTTGAACGTGATCGCGGACGAGGGTACCCGCTTACCTGATGCTGGTGGGTGACGCCGACGGTTACGACATTCTGCAGCAACAACTCGAACACTACGGCGTTGGCGATCATGTGCGTGTCGCCGGCCATATCGGAGACGAGGCGATCGCCGATCACCTGGCTGCGGCCGATGCATGCTTGTGCCTGCGCTGGCCAACCGCGCAAGAATCCTCGGCTTCGTGGCTGCGCTGCCTCGCGGCGGCGCGGCCGACCGTGCTCAGCGATCTGGCGCACCTGGCGGATATCCCCGATTCCATCGCTTTGCGCGTCGATCTCCTCGATGAAGCAGCGACGCTCGCGGCAGCGATGCGAACGCTGGCGAGCGATCCAACTGCGCGCGAACGAATCGGTCGTGCGGGATACGGACATGCTGGATGGCGAATCACACAATCGAGGCCATGGCCGAGGACTACCGGCGACTGCTGCCGATCGCGGCGTCAGCGCCGCTGCCGCCGCGCACCGACCTTCCGGCGCATTTCATCGACGACCATTCAGATGTCGCGACCGCGATTCTCCGGCGGTTCGAGATCAGATGCGGACATCCTTCTTTAACAGGGTGCTGAAAAACGCCACCCTGAATGCATTCACCCCATTCGTACCTGGGCTCGGTCGTGAGTCGTGTGTCCTCTACCGGGACGCCGATCGTGAAGTGATAAAGCGACTGGAAGGCGTGGCCAGTCAGACCGAGGACGTCGTGGACCGGATCATCGTAGAAGCAGCCGATGCCTGTCGCCCGCACGCCGGCCGCTTCGGCCTCGAGATACAGCACCTGTCCGACGACACCTGATTCCCCAGAACAACTGGCGATAGAACGACGGACCGTATTCGTCGAGGCTGCGATCGAACTCGGCGATCATGGCGAGGCTGAAAAACCGTCAGCCGCGATGTCCTGATCGCAGCTCAGGCGCCGCGCCAACAGCGCGGCAGTCGCCGCGCGCCAGCCGCAGCAGCGGGACGCCGTTCGCTCGCCGGCTCGAACAGAAAGTCTCGCCGCAGCGCCCCTCGCAATCGCTCGCCCGATTCAGGCTCGCGCATCAGCAGAATAGGCACCTGGCTCCAACCCTTCGACGCCGATGGACGCAACAGCGCCGAGATGAATGCGTGCACTCCACCAGAGCGCATCGAACGGCGCACCATCAGGCATCGTCGCTGCCAGCATCGCAATCGCGCGATCGACGTGGATGGACGAGTGGCCGTCGAACGCGACCGCCGAGCGACCGCTGAAGAATAATTGCGGCCGGCGGGGCTGGGTCCGGCGGAATCGTCAAGCGGAGCGGGTTGATTTGAGCGGGATCTGCCCAGAGTCGCGCGCCGCTTCGGCGATTTCGTCAATGAAGGTCCACTGGACATGGTCTTCGGCTCAACTGGTTCGCTCGCCCGCTCCATTGCCCGCGTCGCACGCCGTCGAGAATCGACTCGCGACTGACGACTTGCGACCCGGCACTCTCGACTGTCGACTTACGACTTACGACGACGACACATCCTGCCTCTTCGCGTTCTGCTTCCACGTAATCCTGGTCGCGGTCGATGCCGGTTAGCGACGCGATGTCGGCATGCGACCACTCGGGTAACAAGCGGGCCGTCCAGCCGGCGAGCGAGGCGGCGAACCGAATCGCCGCAATCGCATGACCGAGATCATGCTGGCAGTAACGGAATGCGCGTTCGCCGTAGCTCCACGCTTCGCGCCAATGGATTGAGGTGGAGCGCGACCAGCGCGACATCGTGCGGCAGCGTCGCCGCAAAAGGCAGCGCGCCGTTCCAACGCGTGTTGGTCCGCGGCATAGTGCGAGAGTGTCGCGCGCTGATCGGCCGAGGCGATGACGTAGCTTCCCGTCGGATGAAGATTGCCGCTTGATGGGTTTGCTCGCAGCGACCGATCGCGACTGACGGAACTGCTTCCAGGCGGTCAGGCCGAGCGCGTGACGAGAGGATCGTGCCGAGTGGCGAGGCGGGCGCGTCGGGCCGCGGAGAAAGCGCGACCGGCGCGCCGGCAAACGATCGAAACGGATTCGGTTGGGACGCCCGAGTCGAGATAACCGACAGACCGGGCAAAACGCTGAAAGGAATGCTTTCGTGCCAGTCGTGATACCGATGAATCAAACAGTTTTCTTGGTCGCTGCCATGCGCCGATCGACTTCCTCGATCGCCTGGCGCAACTGGGTGCGCCGGCGGTCGTTGGTCGTCGCCTCGAGCTGGCGTTCGAGCTCGGTGCGCGCCAACCTCAACGACTCGAGGGCGTGAACCTCCTCCGGGTTCGTGATCGGCTTGCGCGCCCTGCTGGCGGCGCTCCTGTTCCAGGTTCCTCCATGCGCTCCTGGATTCGCGCATCGGCATCAATCAGTCCTCGCCAGCATCGCCCATCAGTCCTCCCGACGGTGTATGAAGATGTCACATTATAAGATGACCACGTGACCGGGAAGGGCACTGATCCGCTGGACCCATTTCACCCAGCGGTGCGCGAGTGGTTTTCGGCGGCGTTCGATGCGCCGACGCGTCCGCAGTTGCTGGGCTGGCCGGCGATCGCCGGCGGCGAATCGACGCTGATTCTTGCGCCGACCGGCAGCGGCAAGACGCTGACGGCCTTCCTGTGGTGCCTCGATCGCTTGATGTTCGCGCCGCAGCCGCCGAAGCGCGCGAGCGCTGCCGCGTGCTCTACGTCTCGCCGCTCAAGGCGCTCGCGGTCGACGTCGAACGGAACCTGCGTGCGCCGCTCGCCGGCATCGCGCAGATCGCAGACCGCCGTGGTGAGCGCTTCACAACGCCGGCAATCGCGATCCGCACCGGCGACACGCCGCAGTCTGAAGCGCGCGCGATTTGCCAGCGCGAGCCGGCCGACATTCTCGATCACCACGCCCGAATCGCTCTACCTGCTCGCTGACCTCGCAACGCGCGCAGGCGCTGCTGACCTCGATCGACACGGTCATCGTCGACGAGATCCACGCGCTGGTGCCGACCAAGCGCGGCGCGCACCTGGCGCTTGTCGCTCGAACGGCTCGAGGCGCTCTGCCAGCGCCCGCCACAACGCATCGGCTTGTCCGCGACGCAGCGTCCCCTGGACGAAGTGGCCAAGTTCCTCGGAGGGGTCGCGAGAGTTCGCCCGGTTCGCGAGGTTCGCGGACGTCCAAGAGCGTTCGCAAGGTCACGGGCTCAGGGCACCAGGCTCGGCGGAAATCGCGCGACGAGTTTGCAGGACCGCCGGCGGTCGTGCAATATCGGCCGGTCACGATCGTCGACGCGGCGACAAGAAGGCGTCTGACGCTGCCATCGACGTGCCGGTCGAAGACATGGCGCGGCTGACGACCGCCGACGACGATTCCCGAGCGGTCCGGCGTCGGTCGGCGATCCGCGGCCGTCGATCTGGTCGGCGATCCACCCGCGGCTGCTCGAGCTGATCCGCGCGCACCGCTCGACGCTGATCTTCGTCAACAGCCGGCGCCTGGCCGAGCGGCTGGCCGGCGCGCTGAACGAGCTGGCCGGCGAGACGCTGGTGCGCTCGCATCACGGATCGATCGCGCGGCCGCAGCGCGTCGAGGTCGAAGACCTGCTGAAGGCCGGACGCGCTGCGTGCGCTGGTCGCCACCTCGTCGCTCGAGCTCGGCATCGACATGGGCGCGATCGATCTCGGTCGTGCCAGATCGAGGCGCCGCCGTCGGTGGCGAGCGGCCTGCAGCGGATCGGCCGCGGCGGCCATCAGGCGAACGCGGTCAGCGAAGGCGTGATCTTCCCGAAGTTCCGCGGCGATCTCGTCGCGTGCGCCGCCGTCGCCAAGGCGATGCACGACGGCGCGGTCGAAGCGACGCGCTATCCCCGCAATCCGCTCGACATCGTCGCGCAGCAGATCGTCGCGATGGCGTCGATGGACGACTGGGACGTCGACGCGCTGTTCGCGACGATCCGCGCGCGCGGCGCCGTTCGCCGAGCTGAGCCGCACGGTGTTCGACGGCGTGCTCGACATGCTGTCGGGCCGCTATCCGTCCGACGAGTTCGCCGAGCTGCGGCCGCGCGTCACCTGGGATCGCGTCGCCGGAACGGTCGACGGCGCGCGAAGGCGCGAAGCGCGTCGCGATCGCCAACGGCGGCACGATCCCCGACCGCGGGCTGTTCGGCGTGCTTCTGCTCGGCGCCGCAACCGGGAGCGGCGCGCGTCGGCGAGCTCGACGAGGAGATGGTGTTCGAGAGCCGCGTCGGCGAGACGTTCGTGCTCGGCGCCTCGTCGTGGCGCATCGAGGAGATCACGCACGACCGCGTGCTGGTCGTCGCCCGCGCCCGGTGAGCCGGGCAAGATGCCGTTCTGGAAAGGCGACCGCGCCGGCCGGCCGCTGGAGCTCGGCCTGGCCATCGGCACGCTTGACGCACGACCTGCTGCGGCTGCCGCCACCGGCGCGCGATCGATCGGCTGACCCGCGATCACGATCTCGACGCGCGCGCCGCCGACGAACCTGCTGCGGCACCTGCGCGATCAGATGGCGGCAGTCGCGCGCCGTCCCCGACGCGAGCGACGATCGTCATCGAGCGGGGCCGCGACGAGCTCGGCGACTGGCGCGCTGTGCGTCTCGCGCCGCGCGGCGGCCGGATCCACGCGCCGTGGGCGATGGCCGTCGCCGCCGAAGATCCGGCGAGGAAACCGGCGTCGACGTCGAGACGCTGTGGGACGACGACGGGTCTGTCGTGCGATTTCCGGATGTCGATCAGCCGCCGGATCTCGCGCTGCTGCTGCCCGATCCCGACGAGGCGCAGGCGCTCGTCGTGCGCCAGCTCGGCGCGACGGCGCTCTTCGCGGCGAAGTTCCGCGAGAACGCGGCGCGGTCGCTGCTGCTCCCGAAGCGGCGGCCCGGGCACGCGCGCGCCGCTCTGGCAGCAGCGCAAGCGCGTCGCGGATCTGCTGGCCGTCGCGTCGCGCTACGGATCGTTTCCGGTGCTGCTCGAGACCTACCGCGAGTGCCTGCGCGACTTCTTCGACATGCCGGCGCTGCGTCGTCGACGCTCTGCCGACATACGCAGCCGGCAGATCCGCGTGGCGACCGTCGACTCGGACACGCCGTCGCCGTTTGCCGCGTCGTTGCTGTTCTACCTACGTCGCCAGCTTCATCTACGACGGCGACGCGCCGCTGGCGGAGCGGCGCGCGCAGGCGCTCGCGGTCGATCAGTGCGCAGCTGCGCGGAGCTGCTCGGCGACGCCGAACTGCGCGAGCTGCTCGACGCCGAGTCGATGGACGGCGTCGAGCGCCAGCTGCAGCGACTGCTCGACGTCGTATCAAGCCGAAACCGCCGATGCGGTGCACGACATGCTGCTGTCGACTCGGCGATCTTGACCGAGACGGGAGTCGCGAGAACGCGACCCAGACGTCCGCCGAGATGGCGATGGTGCAATCCGCGACTGCTCGTCCGCACGCCGATGCGCTGCACGATCCGATTCGCTGGCGAGCCGCGATTCATCGCGGTCGAAGACGCGGCACGCGCTCCGCGACGCACTCGGCGTCCCGTTGCCGGCCAGGTACTACCCGAATCGCTGCTGCAACCGGTTGCCGATCCCGATGGGCGACCTGGCGCTGCGCTATGCGCGCACGCACGCACCGTTCACCGCCGGCGGACTTCGCGGACGCGCTACGGCCTGAGCGCCGCGTCGGCGGAAGCGCTGCTGCTGCGTTTGACCGGCCGAAGGCCGGCTGGTCGAAGGCGAGTTCCGGCCGGGTGGAACGCGACGCGAGTGGACCGACGCCGGCGTGCTGCGGATGCTGCGGCGGCGCTCGCTGGCCAAGCTGCGCCACGAAGTCGAGCCGGTCGATCCGTCGGTCCTCGGCCGCTTCGCCACCACGTGGCAGGAATCGTCAAGCGGCGGCGCGTGCGCGACGCGCTGCTCGACGCCATCGAGCAGCTGCAGGGCGCGCCGCTGTTCCGGCGCTCGATCCTCGAAACCGAGATACTCCGGCGCGGATCGACTTCTACAATCCTGCGGACCTCGACGCGATCACGGCGGCTGGCGAGGTGGTGTGGGTCGGCACCGAGTCGCTCGGCGAGCACGATGGCCGAATCGCGCTCTACCTCGCGGATCATGCTGCGCGATTGCTGCCGCCTCGCCCGCACCACGACGCAGCGTGAGTCGAGCGACGGCGAGGCGGCCATCCTCGACGCGTTGCACGCGAGCGTGCGCGTCTTTCTTCGCGCCGCTGCACGAGGCACTCGGCGGCGGCTTATCCGGCAGAAGACCGTCGACGCGTTGTGGAGCCTGGTCTGGCGCGGCCTGATCACCAACGACACGTTCCACGCGCTCCGAGCGTTCACGCGATCGCAGCCTTCACGCCGCGCTGCACGCCGGCTGGGCACGCGACTGCCGCGCGTTTCGATCGCGCCGGCCTCGCGCCGCCGTTCGGCCGGAGGGCGCTGGGCGCTGGTCAACCGCCGGTTCGCGACAGCCGGTCGCGACCGACACGACGAAATGGGCTGCGGCAACCACCCAGCAATCTGCTCAACCGGCACGGCGTCCTGACGCGCGAGGCCGTGGCCGCGGAAAGCGTCATTCCGGGCGGGTTCGGCCTGATCTACCCGGTGCTGAAAGGTCTTGAGGAGACCGGCCGGATCCGGCGCGGCTATTTCGTCGCCGGACTTGGCGCGACCCAATTTGCGCTGCCAGGCGCGCTCGATTTGCTGCGGTCGCTGCGCGATGCGGCAGACGAACCCGAGGTCGCCGTGCTGGCGGCAACCGATCCGGCTAATCCGCGCGGTGCAACGCTGAAGTGGAGCCCGCATTCGAAACCGTCGGACAGTTCACGAGGGCCGACGCGATCGGTCAGCGCCACAGTTATCTGGTGAATGGCGGACTGGCCGCCTACATCGCTCCGTGGTGATCGAGTGGTGACGACCTTCCTGCCGGACCCTGAACCGGAGCGCTCGAAAACCGCCCGCGCGATTGCCGCGGCGTTGATGACCGCGCGCAGCGGCGCCAATGCGCCGCGCGGCATGTTGATCGAGGAGGTTGATGGTTCACCCGCGTCGCTGCACTCCGCTGGCGCGGTTTCGGTTGAAGCAGGATTTGTCAGCGGCGCGATGGGAATGCAGCCAACGCCGGCGCCGGTCGGCGGTCGGCCGTCAGTCGAGGGCCGCGAGTCGACCGTCACGAAGCTGCCGGCGACACCGCCCGGCAGCCGCCGCAATCGCCGGCCGTTCCGTTCGACGGTATCGAGTCCGCTCGCGAGCCGCCACTGCAAAGACGACTCGGAAACGGACTCGACCGACGACTAGCTACTCTCCGCTTTCTGGTCATCGCGAATTTCAGTCGCGCGCAGCGCTCCGCTCGATTCCGACGTAGAACACATTCACGGTGTCGCCCTGGCGAGTAAGCGCCGCTGCCGAGCTACGGCCCTGGCCCTTGGTGGCCTTGGTCGCACCGCGAGCAATCACTTGCGTGTTCGAATCGAGAGTAAACGCCCGATTGCTCTTCGTTCCACCCTTCGACAATTGAATCGTCACCAGACGTCGAAGCAACTTCGGTGATAACTCCGGACGATTCCTTACTACCGGCGCCCTGGGCGTTGGCAGTAAGGGCGAGCGGTCCGGCCAGCATCACGATCAGGCACGAAACCAGCCAAAGTATCGAGCGCATCGCCGGCCCTACTTCGTCGGCGCCTTCGACATCACGCGCACTTCGGTCGCGTGAAGCGTCGTGCCCGATTCTTCGAACGCCACATCCACGTGATCGCCCTTGCCGACCGCGTTGGTGATCGGCCCGCCGCCAGCGAGGCTTTTCGACGCGCCGCGCGCGACGACGTGCGTCTTCGCGTCGATCACGAACGTCTGGGTGAATTTCGCACCACCGCCGCTCGAACCTTCAATGCTGAGCGAGGAGGCCGACACCGCTGTTACGGTCCCGGAAGAGTTCTTGCCGGGGACGCCGCCCGATCCGGGAGAGCTGACCTTTCGGATCGACGTTGCGCGCCGGCCTCCCGCCTCTGTGTAACTCACTTCAACCGGGTCGCCGACTTTGAGTACGTCAGAACAACTTCGGGCCGGCCTGGCTCACGGCTTGCGCCGGCGCGCGACTTCGTTCCGCCGCCGGGCGCTTCGACGACCGTCTTGCTGTCGACAGCAAACTTCATCTCGGTCTGCGCAACCTTGACCGTAATCGAGCTCTGCTGCCATCGCGGTCAGCGTACCGCGCGGACTTCGATTCCTGAGCTGTGACGTGGCTTGATGTTGCAACGAATGCAATTACAGCGAGGGGAGTGCAAGAACCAACGGTCTCATGTCAGCCTCCTTGGTAGATGATGCCAGGAGCAATAAGACGCCATAATATGACGCAGGGGGATTCTACGGGGTTCCGTGCCTGAAGGGGACACGATCTTCCGCGCCGCTCAGACCCTTCACCGTGTGTTCGCCGGCCGGGTCGTCACTGGTTTCGCAGCTCGGGTACTTCCGCACCTTGAACCGGGTGGTCGAAGACCGTCCGCTGGCCGGTCGGACCATCGAATCGGTCGTGGCGCGCGGCAAACACCTGTTGATCGCCTTCTCCGGCAACCTCATATTCTGCACACGCACATGCGAATGAACGGCAGCTGTACATTACCTATCCGGCCGGCGAGCGCTGGAAGCGGCCGGTCGGGGATATGCGGATCCTGATTGAGACCGAAACCGCCGTCGCGGTCGGCTTCAACATCCCGGTCGCCGAATTCCTGAGCCGCCAGGCGACTGGCGAAGCACCGCCAATTACGCCGGCTCGGCCTGGATCTGCTGGGCGACAGCTTCGACGCGCGCACGGTGTTCGAAACGATGCGTGAACGGCGCGATCCAATGGCGGACGTGCTGCTCGATCAGCGTGTGATGGCGCGGCATCGGCAACGTCTTCAAGTCAGAAATTCCCGTTTCTCGCGGAGGTCGACCCGTTCGCATGAAGCCGGCCGAACTGTCCGACGCGCAACTGGAACTGCGTCATCGCCACCGCCCGCGAGCAACTGCGCGCCAACGTCCTGCCGCCCTCGCGCACCCTGAGTCCGGCCTTCGGCCGGCGGACGAGGCGCAGTCTCGATCCCAACGAGAAGTTGTGGGTCTACGGCCGCGGCGGCAAGCCATGCCGCCGCTGCGGCGCGCCCGATTCAATCGCGCGCGACTGGCCTGATGCGCGGTTAACGTATTGGTGCCCGCGCTGTCAGCGAGGCGGAGCTGACGCGGCCTAGACTGTTCTCGCGTGGCTTGCTACCGCTCGCCGATTCACGATAAACGCAGAGTTCAAGCCAAGCACGCCGAGAATCCGATTGCAATTCACACTCGGCGGTCTTTGCGGTCTCGGCGTTCCTTTCGAACTTTTACGCATGAACGCCAGGCGCCTCGTGACCGGTCCGCTCGACGTATTCGACGTACGACCCCGGATAGAGGTGCGGCTGCGCGTCGCGTGCCGCTTTCGCCGCCGAGTTCGAGCACGCGGTTGCTCAGCGCGCGCAGAAACGCGCGGTCGTGCGACACGAACAGCATCGTACCGTCGAAGTCCTTCAGCGATTCGAGCAGCATCTCCTTGGTCGCGAGATCGAGATGGTTGGTCGGCTCGTCGAGGACGAGAAAATTCGGCGGGTTCGAGCAGCATCCGCGCGAGCACCGAGGCGCGTCTTCTCGCCGCCCGACAGCGCCCGGATCTTCTTGTCGATCGTCATCGCCGGAAAACTGAAACGCGCCGGCCAGGTTGCGCAGCGCGCCGATCGATTCGTGCGGGAAAGTCCTTGCGCAGCTGCTCCTCGATCGGTCAGGTCGGGATCGAGCACGTCCGAGCGACTGCTGCGCGAAATACCCCATCTTCAGGCTGGCCCCGAGGCTTCACCTCGCCGTCATCGGGCGCCACCTGGCCGCGCAACCATCTTCAGCAGCGTCGACTTGCCGGCGCCGTTCTTCCCCATCACGCACCAGCGCTCGCCGCGGCGGATCGATCAGGTTCAGGCCGTCGTGCACCGACGCGGCGACCGTAGGCCTTGCGTCACGCCCTCGAGCACCGCCACCTGCTCGCCGGACCGCGGCGGCGTGCGGAAATCGAACTTCACCACCTGCCGCTTCTTCGGCAGCTCGATCTTCTCGATCTTCTCGAGCGCCTTGACGCGGCTCTGCACCTGCGCCGCCTTGGCGGCGTGCGCGGCGAAGCGCTCGATGAACCGCTGCTCCTTCGCCAGCATCGCCTGCTGCCGCGCGTAGGCGGCCTCGCGGTTCGCCTCGCGGATCGCGCGCTCGCGCTCGTAGAAGTCGTAGTTGCCCGAGTAGATCGTGATCTCGCCGCCGTCGATCTCGGCGATCTTCGTGACGACGCGGTTCATGAACTCGCGGTCGTGCGACGTCATCGAGCAGCGCGCCCGGAGCGCGATTTCAGGAAGCTTCTCGAGCCAGATGATCGACTCGATGTCGAGGTGGTTGGTCGGCTCGTCCATCAGCAGCACGTCGGGCTGGCCGAGCAGCACGCGCGCCATCGCGACGCGCATCTTCCAGCCGCCCGACAGCGCGCCCACGTCGCCGTCGATCCGCTCGTCGTCGAACCCGAGGCCGTGGAGCACCTCGCGCGCCTGCGCCTCGAGCGCGTAGCCGCCGAGGTGCTCGTATTCCTCCTGCACTTCGCCGAACCGCGCGAGGATCGCGGTCCATCTCGTCCGGCCGCGCCGGGATCGCTCATCGCGTGATTGAGCTGCTCGAGCTCGTGATGCAGGTCGCCGACGCGGCCGCTGCCGAGAATCGCTTCGTCGAGCACCGAGCGGCCGGACATCTCCTCGACGTCCTGGCGGAAGTAGCCGATCGGTCAGCTTCTTCGGGACCGAGACGTCGCCTTCGTCCGGGACCTCCTCGCCGGTGATCATCCGGAACAGCGTGGCCTTGCCCGAGCCATTCGGCCCGACCAGGCCGACCTTTCTCCCCCCGGGTTCAATTGAAAGCCGGCATCGACGAACAGCACCTGCTTGCGGTTTGCTGCTTACTGACCCTGGACAGCGCAATCACTAACTTATTATCTTCGCCGCGCGATCACGATGTCACCCGCGGACATCTGCGCCGTCACGGTGCGCTTCGGCCGGCAGTGCGGGCAGAATCGGTGAAGCCCATTCGCTGCAACAAATCGCGAAACCGCACATCGGATCGCCCAACGGTTCCAGCTTCAATTCAACGTTGATCAAAAACATGTTCGCGGATCGCTGCTGGTAGGCGCGATTCAGCCATTCGATCGCTTGATCATGATGGCCAAGCGCCGTCTGCACCATCGCGATCGAATACGCCGCCTGATCAGCTCCGCGACTTGGATTAGCTCGACCAATTCGCGCAGGACGCGGCTTCCGCCTCGGTGCGACGACCGGCCAGCGCACGTAGGCGCTTACCGTAGCCGTCGGTCGCAGCCGTCGCGTCCCGCCTACCGCTCACCGTCCGGCGCTGGTCGAGCGAACTCGACGCCTGGTCGTAGCGGCCGAGCGCAAGGTGAACATCGGCGAGGCGCGCGTAGTTTCCGGGCCATAGGTCGGATCGATGGCGATCGAGCTCGCGATGGGCGTCGATTTGCCGATTCGAATCGCCTGAAAGCTTTTATCAGCGCGTCCGTCCGACGGCCGACGCCGCCAGACGGCGAGGCCGGATCGAGCTTCCCGCCAGACTTCCGCCTCGTGAGAGATCGCTTGGGGCAGGTGGCCGGTCGCCTGCAGCGACCTGCGTGGTACCTGGTGGGCGCGCGCACTGCCGAGGGGCCAATTCGATGCTCCGCTTCGCGGCGTTCTCGCTGGCCGCCCACTGCCAGTCGTAAACCATGTTGATGTTCGCCAGCGTCGCGTAGGCTTCGGAACTGTCGGCGTCGAGCGCCAGCGCGCGGGTGATCGCCTGCGCGCGCCTTCGCCGCCGTTTCGCGCGGGCCGATCCGTCCCCAGATGCCGCGCTCGGAGATGCGCCGCCGCCAACGCGGCCCAGGCATCCGCGAACTCCGGGCTCGATTTCACTGCCTCCTGGGCAGCTCGATCGCCTCGGCGATCGACGATTCGTTGTAGCGAAACACCAGCGCGCGGCCCTTGGTGGCGCTCGTGTGCCACCGGGTCCACGCGGCTGCGAAGCCAGTGACAGTGCGGCGGGTGATAGCGTGGCGCGGATTTCCGATGCGATCGCGCGGGCGACATCGTGCTGCAATGCCAGGACGTCTCTGACATCGCGGTCGTAGTCATTGGCCCCACAAGTGGCGATCGTTCGACCGTCGATCAACTGCGCGGTGATCCGTACTGGTCGCCGGAGCGGATGACCGACCCTTCGACCACGACGTCGACGCCGAGAACGCGGGCCACCTCCTTCACTGCCGGCTTCGGCGCGGTCTTGAACTGCATCACCGACGTCCGCGAGATGACGTCAGCCGCGGCCCGCGCGGAGATCGGTGATCAACGCCTCGGTCATCCCGTCAACAAAAATCCTGCGCCGGGTCGCCCGACAGGTTGGCCAGTGGCAACACGGCGATCGAACGGATCTGGCCGACTTGGACCGGTCGGCCCGTTCGACCGCTTCCACAACATCCAGCCAATCGCCACCAACCCCGAGCAGCGCCGCAGCGCAACCGCGACGGTGAATGCGCGTCTGCCAGCAAACCGGCGATTGGCGGAGGACGGCCGGCTGCCGCCCGGTGTAACCGCGTCGAGCGCCGCTCGAATTTCAGGCGCGCTGGTAGCGATTCATGGCTCTGGCAGACACCGTCGGACGATCGCCTGCACTGACGGCACCGTCTCTGGCATCTCGGGCAGGGTGTTCAAAGAATCGACGACGCGCCAGTTCGTAGGTCTGGTTTGCGGCGAATGGGCGGTTTCCCGTCGCCATCTCGTAAAGGAGAACGACGCCAAGGGCCCGAATATCGCTGCGAACGTCCGCCGGCTGACCGCGCAACGTTTCGGGCGCCATGTAAAGGCAGGTGCCCGACAATCGACTGTGGCGCTGCGTCGTGCGTCATCGTCAATCCGGCGTCAGGCGAAGCATGCGCTGCAATTCGAAAGTCGAGAATTGTCGCGCGGCCCTCAGCGTCGATCAGAATGTTCGCGGGCTTGAGGTCGCGATGCACAACACCGTGCGCATGCGCGGCGGTAAAGACCATCGGCGATCTGCGCGCCAATCCGAACCACCCGCTCGATCGGCAGGCGGCGCCCTCGACCAGCGTCGCCACCGAGCGGCGATGAACTCATCGCGATGTAAGCTGGCTGTCGATCTCCCCAGCTTCGAAAATCGTGCAGATATTCGGATGCCTGAGGTTGCGGCGGTGCGTGCCTCGCGAAGCGCAGTCCGGATGCGCGACATCGTCGGCTTCGGCCTTGAGCACCTTGATCGCGACATCGCGCTGCAGCTGCGTATCAGACGCAGGTAGACCTCGCCCATGCCGCCGGCGTAAGCCGTCGCTGGATGCGATACCGACCGAACGGCGTGTGCTCGCGCAACATGCCGCATGTATCCTAAGCGCGGACATGAGCGATTCGCGGACATCGCCAACGGCCGTTGGCGCGCTGCTCTTTTTTCAGGCGCTCTACGGGCTGACGTCCTCGGGAAACGTGTTGCGAGTGCCGGACGAGTTCGAGGTCTACTTTCAGGTCGAACACTTCGTCGATGCCGGAAACATTTCAATGCGCAAACGATGGCGATCACCCAGCCCGTGGTCAAAGACGGCCAAGCCGTCGGTCAGGAGCCGGTGTTTTCGGAACCGTGGCCGCGATCGAAAACCATGCGCACCGTATGGTCCGCTCGTCGCGTTCCTGGCGCTGCCGCATCATCTGATGGGGCGCGCAGTCACGCAGCGCTGGCCGGTGTGCCGCGAACGCCGCTGCCCGGCGGGCTGGCCTGGCTATTCGTCGTCGGTGGTTCACGATGCTGGCGACCGCGACCGCCGCGGCTCTGGCGTTGACCGGATTTCATCGCGCGGCTCGCCGTCGTATGCCGATCCAGCGTGACGCCCTGAGGTTGTCGCTGCTGCTTGGCGGTGCCACGGTGTTGTGGTAATGCGGGACCAGCTTTTTTCGGAAGCCTTTCAGGCGGCCGCATTCATCTGGAGCGCTGCGCTGCTCCTCGAAAAACCCCGCTCCGTCAGGATGGCTGCAGCCTGATCGCGATTGCCGGATTGACGAAAGTTACCAGCCTGGTTTCGCGCCGGCCTTTTTGTGGTCGCGGTTCTGGCCGACCGGGACGTCGCAGCACCGGCGCGTCTGAAAGCGGCGATCACGTTGTGCGTGGCGATCGGGTTCGCCGTCGGCGTGCACCTCGCGTGGGAACGCCGTCCGTTTCGGCGTCCGTTGAACTGGCTACGACTGGGCCGAGACGATTCCACGGTTGCCAGCGCGCGCGTTTTCTTGCCTCCGACATTCCGCGCGGCCTGCTGGTCTTGCTGGCGTCTCCGGGAAGTCGCTGTTCCTCTGGGCGCCGCCGCTGATTCTGTCAACGATCGGGATGCGCCAGTTCTGGCGAACGCGCACCGCGCGGTTGCCCTCGGCGTGGTGGTCGCCGTGGCGAACCGGACTGATGTTTTCGCGGCGTATCTCTTTCCGGAAGGCGGCTACTCGCACGGACCGCGCAACCTGGTGCCGATTCTGCCGACACTAGCAATACGTAAC